>Ga0209274_10000089_pt1 | contig 83540 bp, 91 predicted proteins | sample HubBroMetageREF1_FD_188343 | JGI IMG/M metagenome (GOLD analysis project Ga0209274, IMG submission 188343) | Reference soil microbial communities from the Hubbard Brook experimental Forest, New Hampshire, USA - Hubbard Brook CCASE Soil... | ecosystem: Environmental > Terrestrial > Soil >...
CCAGCGACTCCGGCTTCCCCGCCACGCGGTGCAGTGGGCGGGTACCAAGGACCGGCGGGCCGTCTCCGAGCGTCTCTTTTCCTATCGGGGCGCGCTCCCCGAACGGGACCTCGGCCTTCGTAACGTCACGCTCGTCGAAGCCTATCGCGCGCGCGACGGACTCGTTCTGGGCCATCACTACGGGAACACGTTCGAACTCACCGTCGGCGAGCTCGCGACTGGGCCGACGGAGGCGCTTCTCGCGTTCCGCCAGACCGAGCGCGAGCTGCGCGACGTCGGAGGCATCCCCAACTTCTTCGGACCCCAGCGGTTCGGCGAGGTTCGCCCGATCACGCAGGAGGTCGGAAGGTGGGTCGTGCGCGGCGACCTCGCGCGAGCGGTGGATGTATATCTTACCGAACGCCCGGCCGACGGCACGCCCGGGGTCGGGGATGCAGCGCGTCAAGCGTATGCCGAGCATCGCGACGCGGCGCGGGCGCTGCGCGAGTTTCCGCGAGAGTACCGTTTCGAACGCTCCCTGCTCGAACATCTTGCGCGTGGGCATCCGCCGGAGCGAGCGTTCCGCGCGCTCTCGCGGGACCTGAGGATGCTGTTCGTCCACGCCTTCCAGGCGCTGATCTTCAACCGCTGGCTCGATGCTCGCCACACCGCCGACCTTCCGCTCGACCGACCGGTCGAAGGGGACCGGATCGTCCGCGTCGCACGGGACGGTACGGTCCGAGGTCCCGACTCGGTGCCGGTCGGCCCTGACAACCTCACGGAGTGTAGCGACCTCGTGACCCGGGGCCGCGCGTTGGTGGCGGGTCCGCTGGTGGGGTTCGAGAGCCCGGGCCCCGACGGACTACCGGGCGAGCACCTCGAGTCGATCCTCCGGCAGGAGGGGGTCGACCGGTCGATGTTCCGTCTCCCGTCGGCCCCCGAGGTGGCGAGTCGGGGAGCATGGCGGCCCGTCCTCGTCCCCACGCCACCGTTGTCGATCGATGCGGCGGGGGATCGGGTCCGCTTTCGATTCGCACTGCCCAAGGGAGCGTACGCTACCGTCGTGCTCCGGGAGTTTCTGAAGAACGGAGCTGCCCCGGTTCCGTCTCCATCCCCCGTGACCGACCTCGCGCCCGAGGGGACTCCCGGGGACCAGCGATAGGTTTACGACTCGCCGACCTTCCGGACGCCGTGGTGGATGCGTCGAACCCGCCGCCCGCCGCGCCGGCCGCATCCTCCCCGATCGGACACGAGGACCGGCGATGGCTCCACGACAAGTACGAACGCCTCGCCTCGGAAGAGGATCAGCTGTCGGGAAGTCGCACGTCGTACTACGCGGCCATCGGGACGGTGCTCGTTACCGGCTTGCTCATCGCCCTCGCGGACCTGATGGGTAACCCGTCGATCTTGGTCACGGTCGTCACGTTCCTGGCCGGGCTCGGTATCCTGATCTCGGTGGTCTGGGCGGTTCTGCTTCACCGCACGAACGACGCCCACAATCTCTGGCGGGAAGCGGCGCTGCGGATCGAAGAGGGCGCACCCCCGCTCGAAGGTGAGTTCCGGGCCCCGATCACGCTGCGTTCCGGCGCGACGATCCAGCTCGACCTGTTCCGGCCGTTCCAGACCCACAACGAGCGGTTTTCTCCTTCGAACCCGATCTCCTGGATGGATCGGGTTAATCCGTCGCAGCTCACCGAGATCCTGCCCCTGACGTTCATCGGGATCTGGGTGGGCGCCCTCGTCACGGCTTGGGTATGGTTCCTGATCCTCCGGTAGACTCCGCGCCGTCTTCCGACACCGGACCCACCGGGTCGCGGGGGGGGTGGTGCCGGAGGATCGCCTCGGGCTTCGCCTACACGTCGACCCGGGCCGGGATCCGACCCTGCTTGATCGCCTTGCGTAGCGTTCGATAGTCGCGCTCGGTCTGGTCCGCGTAGGCCTCGGCGAACTCCGCGATTGCGCGGTCGAAAACGTCTCCCTCACCGAGATACCCGCTGATCTGCGCCGGGTCCCCCGAGCGCGCGTGAGCTCGCGCGAGAGCGGTCCCGCACAACTCGGCCTGCCCGAGGAACGCGCGGGGACCGAGCGTCGTGAGGTCCGAGGAGAACTTCATGTCGCGAAGCTGGCGCACGTAGAAGTCGCGAGACCGGAGCCTGCTCCACCCGAGGAAGGTGTCGCTGGCCTCCTGGATCAGATGCTGGCCGTGGACGACGCGCTCGGCGTGGTTGGAGAAGACGCTCACCCCGGCGTACGGCTCCAGGGCGGACGGCCCCGCCTCCTTGAGTTGGAGGAACAACGGGTCTTCGAGGTCGGAGTCCCCCATCAGGAGCAGGATGGAGCAGACGGTCCCCACGCTCCCTACCCCGACGACCTTCTGTGCGACGTCCACGAGGTGGTACCGGTCGAGCAACCGGCGACGCTCGTCGGACAGCGTGCGCCGGTACCGTTCGAAGAACAAGCGGGACGACTCTGCGTCCGCGGAATTCGTATAGTGGAGGATCAGCGGAGGGTCGTCCCGGATGCGAAAGCGCCCGTGGACGCGTCGAGCCATCCTGGGAAAGACATGCAGGCTCGTCTGGTGTCGGGCCTTGTCGACTCCCCGGTCGATCAGCTTCCGCCCCTGGCGTTTGACCTGTTTCGAGGCGGTCGAGAGGTCGATGTGGCTGTACCAGATGTCGAGGTACCGCATCCCGGCGAAGGCCCTCATCGACTCCCGGTAGCACCGCACGGCGGTGAGTGCCGCGACTCGAGAGTCGTCGCGCGAGACTCCGTTCTGGCGCCCGGCCGCGACCAGGCTCGTCGCCAGGCGCTTCACGTCCCACTCCCACGGACCGGTCAGCGTCTCGTCGAAATCGTTGACGTCGAACACTTCGTCGCGTTCCGGGGTCGCGAAGATCCCGAAGTTCCCGAGGTGTGCATCACCGCAGAGTTGGACCCGAGGACCGGTCACCGGAGTCGTCGCGAGGTCGTGGGCCATCACGGCCGCCGACCCGCGCAGAAAGGCGAACGGCGAGGTGGACATTCGGCCGTATCGAATCGGCAACAAACTCGGCAGGCGCGACCGGTCGGACTCCGCGAGCAGATCGAGCGGGTCGGGGCGGTCCCGAGGGACCGACCAGCTCGCGTGACTGGAACGAGGGACCCGGCGACGTATCGCGCGCCCCGACTCCATTCGCTCCGTACGCGTCGAGACGACCGGCGGACTCCTCAGAGCCGAGGGCGAAACGGCCACGCTCTTCTCCGCACGGCGTGGGGACCGAGCGGCTATTAGGTCTCCACCGGGACAACGGGACCGATCCCCGACTGTATTCCTCCGCCCCGCGCGCGCCCTGCGCGGCCCCGACGGCTGCGCTCGACTCGAGGAAGGCTCGGACTCGGGGACTGACTCCCCGGTAAGTAGCCGATCGAGCAGTCGCGACTTGGCACTTCACGCCGCGACTAGAATCCGCGAAACATCTCGAAGGCCAGGTCGCTGGGTGGGACTCCCAGCGGACCGGTGAGGGTCCCGACGACCTCCTCGACCATCCCGGGAAGGCCCGCGATGTAGATTCGAGGGCGTGCGCCGAGGTCCGTCAGTTCCTCGAGGAACGAGCGATCGATCCGACCGACCCTCCCGTCCCATGGGACCCCGGATTCCGTGGGCCGAGTGACCGTGTAGTGGATCCGGAAATTGGGCCGGGAGCGTGCCAGGTCGTCGAGCTCCGTCCGGAACACCAACTCTTCGGCGGTCCGGGCGGAATAGAGCAGGGTGAGGGGAGTTGGAACCGCCGAGTCCGCGGCGTAGCGCATCATCCCCCGGAAGGGGGTGATACCGATCCCTCCCGCGACGAGTACGCTCGGACGGGATCCGTCGAAGAGGAAGCTTCCCAGCGGACCGTAGATGTGAGCCTCGGCGCCCGCCGGGAGTCGAGAGAGTGCCTGCTTGAACGGGGTATCCGTGATCTTGCATGTGACCGCGAGTTCGCCCGTTTCGGAAGGACTCGAGGATAGGGAAAAAGTTCGAACGGCACCCCATGGATCGTCGACCCCCGGGAGGCTCAGCCGTATGGCCTGATTCGATAGGTAGCGAAATCCGGTTCCCCGAGTGGAAAAGCGGAACGTCATCGCCGTCGGAGATTCCCTCCGAGCCTCGAGTAGCGGGAGCACGTACCGGGCCGGCACCGGTAGGTCCAGCGTCCGGAGCTCCGGCATGGTGTTCGCACACGCGAGCGACCCATATTGACTCGCCCTACGTCGCACCGGACACAAGCTAGGTCCCCATGCCCGAGTTCGCTGCCGGCTCGCCCGAGTCGGCGCTGGTCCGGGGGCGTCGCTGCATCTCCTCAGGGCCGGCGGGACGGCCGAGTCCCCGGCGCCCGCGGGAACGTGGGGGATAAGTAATTCCAGCCCTCCTTCTGGGCCGCCGCACCGGCTCCGGGACGCCCCCGTCTCCGTTCTCGGCAAGGATCCACGTGACGACCCCGGAGGACGACCGGCGGAACCTCGCGCTGCTCGTGACCGTCGGGCTCATTTGGGGTTCGGCGTACCCGGTGATCCGGTTCGGGCTCCTCGCGGGCGCGACGCCCATCGCCTTCGCGGCGGCCCGTTACGTACTCGCCGCGGTCGCCATCGCCGTTCTTGCCGCGGCGACACGAGTTCCGTGGCCTGGCCCGCGTGCCCTCGGTCTCTCGGCGGTCCTCGGTCTGCCGATCGTCGGTGTCTATGGGCTGCTCCTCTACATCGGAGAGGAGACAACCTCCGGCGGTCTCTCGGCTATCCTCATCGCGGTCACCCCGTTGTTGACGACGCTGTTCGCTCTCGTTCTCCTCCCCAACGAGTCACTCCGTCGGACCGGCTACCTCGGCATCGCCGTGGGCTTCGTGGGCGTGTTCGTCCTCGTCTTTCCGCCTCCGGGCGTGACCTTGGTCACTAGCATCTGGGGTCCGATCGCGGTGGTCGGTGCGGCGGCGAGCTTTGCGTTGGGGTCCGTCCTCCTCCGGGCGAAGCGGCCCGAGGGTGAGACCCTCTGGGGCGTCTCGGTCCAGTTCGCGGTCGCGACCGTATTTCTTCTCGCGGTGCTTCCGTTGATCGAACCCCACTCTTCACTGCCCCTTTCCCGCAACGTACTGATCGCTCTCGCGTACCTCGTCGCGGTTCCGTCCGTCGCGGGGTACGCGCTCTACTTCTATCTCCACCACCGCGTGGGGCCGAGCCGCGCCAACGTCGTCGCCTACGTCAACCCGCTGGCGGCCGTGACCATCGGGACGCTCTTGTTCGCCGAGCCGTTCGAGTGGTGGGAGATCGTGGGGTTCGCCCTCGTCGTGGTCGGACTGACCCTGGTTACCGTAATCGGCCGGCGACGACCGACCCCCAGCTAACGGCGCCGCATCCGCCCCTGCATTCGCCCCCCGCAGGTGGGTTCTCGGTACCCCAGGCCCCTTCCGATATCCAGCCCGAGCGCACCTTAAACTACCCGCGAAACCCCACTCAGTCCCGGCGTGGCTGCGTCGATGCGAGAGAACTACGGGGGCTTCGGGACGGAACGACAGGCCGCGATCTACGCCGCGGGCGCTGCGGGTCATCCGCCCGTGCTGCCCCTCTCGCTCGAGAAATTGGAGGCCGCGGCCGAAAAGTCGCTGAGCCCGGAGGCGTTCGATTACGTGGCCGGCGCTGCCGGAAGTGAAGGAACCGCCCGGGCGAACGTGGCGGAGTTCGCGCGCTGGTTCATTGTTCCGCGAATGCTCGCGGACGTTCACCAGCGAGACACCCGGGTAGAGCTGTTCGGGCAGACGCTCCCGGCCCCGGTCCTGCTCGGGCCGGTCGGTGCGCTCAGCATCGTTCGGCCGGACGCCGAGCTCGCCGTCGCCCGCGCGGCCGCGGCTCTGGGCATTCCCCTCGTTGCAAGCACTCTCACCTCGCACCCGCTCGAGGAGATCGCGACTACGATGGGCGACGCGAACCGGTGGTTCCAACTCTACTGGGGGCCGGATCGCGACGTCAACTTGAGTCTCGTGCAGCGGGCGGAGAGTGCCGGATACTCCGTTCTCGTTCTCACGCTCGACACCCGCATCTTCGGATGGCGGGAACGAGACCTCGGGCGGGGTTTCCTGCCGTTCCTGGGCGGTGTGGGCATCGCCAACTACCTCAGTGACCCCGTCGTTCGCTCACGGCTCGCCGCGGCCCCCGAGGAGGACATCGGAGCCGCGGTTCGGCACGTCGTCGGGATGTTCACCGACCCTACGTTCACGTGGAGCGACGTCCGATTCCTCAGCGAACGCAGTCGCCTTCCGATCGTCGTCAAGGGGATCCTGCGGCCTCAGGACGCGGTCGACGCGATGGAAGCCGGAGCGAATGGCCTCATCGTATCGAACCACGGCGGTCGTCAGCTCGACGGAAGCCTCCCGGCCCTCCGGGCCCTTCCCCCGGTGGTCGCGGAGGCCGGCGGTCGGATGCCGGTGCTGTACGACAGCGGAATCCGGCGCGGCGCGGACGCCGTAAAGGCGATCGCCCTCGGCGCGCAGGCCGTCCTCCTCGGTCGCCCGTACGTCTGGGGCCTCGCCGCTCGTGGAGAAGAGGGAGTTCGTACGGTCGTGGAGAACTTTCTCGCGGACTTCGACATCACGATGGCACTGTCGGGCCGCGCGAGGGTCGCCGAGCTGACCCGAGACACGGTCGTCGAGGCCTAGCCCCCGAGTCTCTCGTCCGGTTGAGCGGCCCGATCCCGCACGCCATCGTGCGTCGCGCGGGTCGCACCATCCCGCGCGGCGGTCCGCGGACTACGACGCGGTCTCCGCCGCAGGGGCGGAAGACGGTGCGGCGTTCGCCTGAGGAAGGCTGACCAGGCCGAGGAACAGGAGCAGGATCCCGATGAACTCCGCATAGTAGAGCGCGATCGGGAACGACGCGATGTAGAGCGCGCCCCCCGCGCCGAGGATGATCGCCCCCGCGGCCATCAGCAAGGTCTGCCACCGCCAGGACCGGCGGAGGGAAAGGAATGTCGCTGTAAGGAGCACGACGGTCGCGGGGATCGTCACGAGAGACGAAAGGAGGATCAGCAGGAGCGGCGGGTTCCCCGTGATGATCCCGTTCGTCACCATGGATGTCGGTAGCGGCGTGAGGAAGCTCGCCGCGAGCACCACGCCGGAGGTAGCGGCGATGTACGCGGTGTACCCCCGCTCCAGGCGAGGGCTGCGCAGAATCTTCGTCGCGCCAAGGGAGAGGACGCCGACGATCGCGGCCGAGAAAAAAACATAGGCTTCCAGAATCGGGTTCGAGACCATTCCGAGATAGACGACCGATTCGACCACCATCGCGGCCGTCGCGAGAGCGAGCCCTGCGCCCCACATGAACTGCGATCGGGACCGAGTCTCCACGAAGCGAATGAGCCCCCGCACGGAGAGCACGAACAGCAATGCGCTTAGGCCGACGAGCGAGATGGCAATCGCGTAGGATTCAAGCTCCATGCGCGCCACCGACGGGGAGTCGGTCCTCGACCGCAACGGGTGAGACTTCCAGCGCCACGGGTCGAGCGGAAGGAGCGGCGGCGATTGATGCCCCCCTCGTACGAGTAATCCGGACCAAGAATCCGGGCGGCCTCCTCGGTCCCGGGGACGGTGCGTCCTTTCACCTCTGGGGTCCGGCCGAAGCCGGTAGCGGGATGGGTCCCATCGGACCGGCGGTGCGGGGTCAACGCGCGTCCGAGGGCTTGCTCGCGAGCATCGAATACATCAGCGGGACCGAACCCTCCCCCTCCGTCAAGTGCCACCATCCGTCGCGTCCGCGGCGCATCCGCGGAAACTTGTGCCAGTAGGTGTACGGATACTCGGTCATCGCTTCGATGCGAAGGCCGGCCGCGATGAGGGCGTTGAGCGCTTCGGAAATGGGATGGATCCACATGTACGAAAGCGCGTTTTTCAGCCTCGCTTCCGGGGCCGCGTACGTCCCTTCGGATTCGTCGCGCAGCGCCTGGGCCGCAAAATACTCGTGCGTCAGGACGAGCCCCGTCGCATCGGGTTCGTTCCCGAACACTTCGGACATCGGGTGATCCTCGAGGTAGAAGAACCGGCCCCCGGGTTTCAGAAAGCGGGCGATCGTGTCCGCCCACCGTTTCAAATCCGGAAGCCAGCAGATCGCTCCCTTGCCCGTGTACACCACGTCGAAGCGCTCTCGCAGTCGACGACCCACGTCGTAGACATTCGATTCGATGAACCGCGCGTCGATCCCGACCTCGTCCGCGAGCTGGCGCGCCGCACGGATCGCCGGCGGGGAGAAATCGACCCCCGTCACCCGCGCCCCCTTCCGCGCCCAGGAGAGGGTATCCATCCCGAAGTGGCACTGCAGGTGAAGCAACGACGTGCCCCGCACCGCATCGACCGTGCGCAGTTCCAATGGATGCAGGGGGATCCACCCCTTCTTGAACCGGGGGACGTCGTAGTCGCGGGAAGCGACGTGCAGCGGAACGCTCTCGTCCCACATCCGACGATTGACCGCCATCCTCTGCTGGTCCGAAGCGCGCACAAGCGTTCGAATCGGAACGACTACATCACCTCGTCCGCTCGCCCGAGGACCCGGACCGCGAGCGGGAGGCCTCGAGGGTGTTCCGTCCTGGCGGACTGATGAATCTCCGGTGCCTGCTGTTCGTTGGGTCCGGGAGGGAGGAGCCGTTGGCGGAAGGACGTCGGGTGAAGATCGTCGACCTCGAGGGCGAGACGCGTGAGCGCGCCGTGCCCGTCGTGATCGACGCGTTCGTCGGCATCTACCGGTGGCATGCCAAGCGGACGCTGCGCCAAGTCACGCTGGTGCGGGCAGCCGAGATCAGTGGTGAGGTCGTGGGCGTCGCGATGCTCGAACGGCTTACGCCCTCGGTCGGATACGTCTACTATCTCGCGGTCCGGAACGCGTTCCGACGCGAAGGGGTCGGTGCCCTATTACTCGACGATGCGCTCGCCGGATTCGTCCAGGGCGGAATCCGGGTCGTCTACGCCGCCGCGGAGGAGGACAACGCCGGTTCAATCGCCCTGTTTCTGTCCCGGGGCTTCCGCATCGTCGAACGGAAGGAGCGGGGGTACCAGGAAGGCGGACTCGGCGCGTGGGGTCTGAGGAGTCGGATGTGGATCGTCTCGGGAGAGGTACTCCTGGGACGTCGGTTCGCGCCCGAGCCTGTCGCGCCGGCGCTCGGATGAGGGCGGGTGAAACCTCCCCGCGACGAGGCTATCCCCAGTGCCGACGTTGCGTAGGCTCGTGACCCTCTCGACGACCCAGAGTTCCCCCCCGACCGCCACGGTGGGGGATCTCCCGTTCCGCTTGGGAGCCGCGGAGCTGCGTGAGGCGGCCGAACGGGTAATACACGAGGCAGAGCGCGACCTCGCCGAACTGATTCGCTCCTCCCCGCCCCCGACCATCCCCGCAGTCCTCGAACCGCTGAACCGGCTGCTGACCCGGGTCCACGACGTGAGCGACCATGGGAGCCTCATCTTCGCCGTCCATCCCGACGCGGAGACCCGCTCAGCGGGTCGAGAGATCTCCGAAGCGGCCGACCGTTTCTTCAACAGCTACCGTCTCGACGAGGGAGTCTATCGGGCGCTGAAGGCGGTCGACCTGCCGGCCGACGACGCGGCGACGCGGTTCGCCGTCAGCAAGATGCTTCGAGAGATGCGACGCGCCGGTGTCGAGAAGGAGCTGGCCACTCGACAGCACCTCCTCGAACTGAGCAATCGCATCGATCAGGTATCGAATCAGTTCAGCGAGAACATTGCGAACATGGATCGGGAGATCGAGGTGGACGGGTCGGACGAGCTTCGAGGGTTGCCTCCCGACTACCTGGGTGCTCATCCGGCCGGCACCCACGGGAAGATCCGGATCACGACCAAGTACCCGGACTTCTTCCCCGTCATGGCGTATTGCGACGACGCCGATGTCCGCCGACGGCTCCTCGAGCAGTTCATGAACCGGGCCTACCCCGAGAACCTCCCAGTTCTTGACCAGTTGCTGGCGGTCCGCGGCGAGTTCGCGCGTACGCTCGGGTACTCGAGCTATGCGGCCTTTGCCCTGGAGGACAAGATGATGGGCTCCCCCGCGGCCGCGCGCACCTTCCTCGAACGGGTGGGCCACCTCTTAGCCCAGCCCGCAGAAGACGACCTACGCCGGTACCTCGGCCGCAAGCGTCGGGACCATCCCGACGCTACGTCGCTGGAGCTCTGGGACTCCGAGTTCTTCGGTCGCGGGTACTACGACGGCAAGATCCGGACCGAAGAGTTTGGCGTCGACGCGAAGGTCCTACGTTCCTACCTTCCGTATGGTCGCGTGCGGGAGGGCCTCGTCCAGCTGTGTCAGGAGCTGTTCGGGCTCTCCTTCCAACGCGCCCACTCCGCCGAGGTCTGGCATCCGACCGTGGAAGCGTACGACGTGATGCAGGGACCGACGCTCATCGGACGATGCTACCTCGACCTCGTCCCGCGCGAAGGCAAGTTCAGCCACGCCGCCTGCTTCACGGTCCGGTCCGGGGTTACCGACATCCAGCTGCCTCAAGCGGCCCTCGTGTGCAACTTCCTAGACCCGAAGAGTCCGCCCGAGGAGGCGCGAATGGAATGGGGAGAGGTCGTCACGTTCTTCCACGAGTTCGGCCACCTGATCCACGCGCTTCTCGGCGGTCGTTCCCGATGGTTGTTCAACGGCCCTGGGTACGTGGAGTGGGACTTCGTCGAAGCTCCCTCGCAGCTGTTCGAGGAGTGGGCGCGCGACCCGACGACGCTTTCTCATTTTGCCCGGAATCCCGACACCGGCGAGGGGATCCCGCCGGAGCTGCTCCGGCGACTGCAGGCCGCCGAAGCACTGGGACGACCTTCGAGGCTCCTCCGCCAGGTGGCGCTGGCCGCGATCTCGTTGGAGCTCTACGACCGGGACCCCACTGGGATGGACACCGCGGCCACCATCCGGGCCGCGTACGACCAACACTACCCCCGGCCGCTTCCGGCGGACTCGCACTTTCAGGCGGCGTTCGGACACTTGACCGGCTATTCCGCGTTCTATTACACGTACCTCTGGTCGGTCGTCATCGCACGAGATCTTCTCAGCCCGTTCTTCGCCCAAGGTACGCTCACGGACCCGAAGATCGCTCAACGGTACGCCCAGGAGATCCTCGCCGCCGGCAGTTGCCGACCGGCGGCCGAACTCGTCGAGTCCTATCTCGGTCGGCCGTTCAACTTTGAGGCGTTCGAAGGTTGGGCGAGACAGCCCGCGGCCCTCGAGCGGAGCGCCGACCGGCCACCGGCTCCTTAGGTCGGGGGTTGCGTGCCTCGGTCTTGGAGGGTGGAGGGGCATCCAAGGCGAGCCCAAGGGGCACTCGCACTAGGAGGACCACCAGCTCAGTCGGCCCAACCGCGCGCGAACTTCAACCCGTAGGATACCCACATGCCGACGAGGACTGCTCCGAGGATCAGCAAGGACACGACGATCACCACAATGCTCTGGAACAGACTGAAGCCATGAGCCCAGAACGCGACGTACAGCAGCGTGAGGCTGATCCATGCGACGGTCCCCCCGAAGGACGCCAGGAACCGGCGTCGAAGGCTTCCGAACATGTCGAATCGGTGCGAGTCTATCGAGGACGATCCGGTGAAGTGATCCGCGGTCATCGTTCGAGGACCCGATTTCCGGGATAAGAACATAGCTCACGTGGACGGCTTACCTGTCGAGTGCGGAGGCGGGCGACGCCGGACGCGACCGGAAGGATGGCGAAACCTCTTTGTGCGGTGCCCGGGTCGTAGGGCGGCGAACCCCCATGGCGAGGAAGACGATGCGATGGCCCGGTCCCGAGTACCACGTCTCGGCGGTCTTTCGGGCTCCCCTGCCGTACGTGTTTTCCTGGTGCACGGACTACGACGCGCACGACGACCGCCGGGAGAAGGACCGTTACACCCGCAAGGTCATCGAACGTACCCCGCGCCGGGTCGTGTTCGAGGACCTTGTGGACTCGGACCAGGGCTGGAATTGGGCCCGGCACGTCGTCACCCTGCAGCCTCCGGACCGATGGCACTCGGACAGCGTCGGTACCCACCGGACGCTGACGATCGATTACGTGCTCACCCCGCTGTCCGGCGAGCGGACCCGGCTCGACCTTCGATGGAAACGTCGACGTACCCCGCTCGCGACGACCAAGGTCTCGAAGCAGGCCATCGAAAAGTCGACGACCGCGGCGTGGCGCCACTTCGCCCGCGAGCTCGAGAGGGACTATCGCCGGGACGGTTCGAAGCGCGCCCGATGAGCGGCCGTTCGTTCGGAGACGGCACCCCTTTGCCGAAGGGATAGGGTGCCCCGACTCGGAAACCGTCACACCGCTTCCCTGACCCCGGGGAACGAGCATCCGTCAACCCACGTCCGAACCCAACCCGCTTGAAGGCGGACGCCCTCGTTCGTTCCCTCGGGGGGCCTGGCGTGAATCCACTGTTCGACCTGACCGACGTACGGACCTGGGCGCTGTACGTGGAGATCGCCATCGCTCTGATGCTCCTCGCGGGGATGGTCCTGGTCCGTCGCGGTCATGTCCGCGCCCACATGTTCATCCAGAGTTCCATGGTCCTCGTGAACATCCCGATCGTCCTCATCGCAATGGGGGGCTCGTTCTTTGAGTACGTGTGGCCCGGACTTCCCGGGGACATCGGGCAGTCGTTCTACTTTTTCCCGACGATGATGCTGGTGGCCGGGATCGCGGCCGAAGCCTTGGGTGTGTACATTATCCTCGTGGCCGGTACGACCGTCGTCCCCGAACGGTTCCGCTTCCGGAGGTACAAGCTCTGGATGCGAACCGAGCTGATCCTCTGGTGGGCCACCCTGCTCGCCGGCGTGGCCACCTACTACGTGTGGTGGATCGCAACCGCTTGAGGCGCGCGGCGCCTCCCGGCCGAGGTGGCGGGGCGCGGGTCAGGGCTGGAGACTGATCTTTCCCGAACGGCCCATCGAGACCTGGAGCTTCCCTCGGAAGTCCTTGACCCAACCGTCCGTGATACGGACCTTCTGGCCCACGGTGTACCGCTTCGTGTCCTCGCCCCAGAGAGTGAGGGTGATCGTTCCGGTGTCGTCTTGGAGGGTCGCGTCGGCCACCTGGGAAGCGCCGCGCGAGGTCGTAACGTCCCGGACCTCGGAAATGGCCGTGATGGTCGCGTCGATCGTCGCGTTCTGGTTCGCTTGGAGGGAGGCAATGCCGGGCATGACGCTGGGGGCCAGACAGGAGGGGGTTAAACGGTCTCCCTCCGGGACGGGACAGCGTTCACGGGCGGGGGGACGGCGCGTTCGAGAGGTCGTCGTCCTGCTCCAGCCCGAGCAGGTGACCCAGCTTCGCCTGTTTGGTCCGCATGTACGCGCGGTCGTGCTCGTTCGGCGCGACCACGACCGGGATCCGGCCCACGATGCGTACACCGTGCTCCTGGAGATCCTTCATCTTGTCGGGGTTGTTCGTCATGATCCGAATCGACTTTACGCGGAGCGTGGCGAGCATGTGGGCGGCCATCGCATAGTCGCGCTCGTCCGCCTTGAATCCCAGGAGTTCGTTCGCCTGGACGGTGTCGTACCCGGAGTCTTGGAGCTGGTAGGCCTTGATCTTGTTCACGAACCCGATCCCCCGCCCCTCCTGACGGAGATAGAGTACGATCCCGGACTCCATCTTTCCGATCCGTTCGAGCGATTCGAGGAGCTGGTCTCGGCAATCGCAGCGAAGAGAGCCGATCGCGTCGCCGGTCAGGCACTCCGAATGGAGGCGAACCGGCACCTCCTCCTGGTCGACGACGTTGCCGTGGATGAACGCGGCGTGCTCCTTCCGGTCGAGGGTGTTCCAGAACGCCGCGACCTGGTAGTCCCCGAAGCGGGTCGGCAGGTTCGCGATCGCGAGGACACGTACGCAGATCTCGGGGGACTCGGGGCAAGTGTGGTCCTTGCTCTCCTCCAGCAGCTGGGCGACGAGAGGCCCCGGGATACCCATCGGGGTCCGCCAACCGGCCGTCCGATTAAAGCCACCGGTTCCCCCCGCGCTACCAGGCGCCCCGACGGTCGCCCACGCGAACCGTTTAGTCCCCAAGAGCACTCGAGGGCCTGCGACAAGACGGCGCCGATGACAGACCCTACTGGTCCCGTGCGTTGCCCGCACTGCAGCGAACTTGTTCCGGTGACCCCCGACTGGCGACTCGTGGTATGCCCCGCGTGCGGGGGCGTGGTCACCCGGATGGATACCGACGCAACTTACGATTGAAGCTCTCCCAGCCTATCCCTCGGCTCCGGGCCTCGCTCCGTCGGCGTCGGGGGAGTGAGCTAAGCCGGACTCGCGCGGTCCGTATAGACGAACTGCAGCAGGTGCACGTCGATCCGACGGCCGAACTTGTTCCCGACCTCCCGCATGACGCCGACTCGACGGAATCCCGCGCCCTCGTGCAGCCGGAGGCTTGCCGCGTTTCCGTCTGAGATGCGGGCGAGGATCGTATGGAATCCGGACCGGGCTCCCTCAGCGATCAGTTCGGAGAGGAGGAGTTGTCCTACCCCTCGGCGCCTCGCTCCTGCGTCGACATAGACCGAGACCTCGGAGGTCTCTGCGTAGGCCCTGCGTTCTGACCATCGACCCAGCGACCCCCAGCCGACGACCTGTCCGTTCTGTTCCGCAACCAGCGCGACGTAGGGCGATCGGTGCTCCTCCAACCACCGGAGCTGCGCCGCGAGTGATCGCGGTTCCGTATCGAACGTCGCGACCGTCGTCGCTACCGCATCATTGTAGATCGCACGGATCGATGCCGCGTCGGCCTCCGCCGCGTGTCGAACTCGCAGAGTGGGGGCTTCGAGTACTCGCAGAGTGGGGGCTTCGAGTTTTCCGGCCACGCCCGGGTACCCGGCTTTCTCGAAGCGCGGACGCTAGATGAGAGCCCCGGGGACGAAACTGGACGTACGCGCAGGTCGAACTCTCGACCATGACCCAAAACCGCGGCCAGGGTGGCTACGCTCAGACAATCGTCCAGCAAACTCCGGCCCCTCTCGTTCGCTAGGAATCCGGCCGCCCTACCCTAAGGGCCCCCGACGGGCCCGTCCGCTAGCTGGATGGATCGGGGGGGCTCGGTGCGGCGGAAGCGCCCGGTGCCGGGTGGTTCAGTTCCTGATTGTGCATGACCAGGATAGAGAGTCGATCTCCGGTCTGGGCGACCACCCAGATGAGCACGCCGGCCCGAGGGGGACGCTCGGCCCCCGAATCGTCCCGCGCCCCGGTCATGCTCCAGTGCACGTCCACGGCCGCGACGTCCGTCTTTACCCAGCGGACGGCCACCTGCTCGGCCGTCATGTGACTATCCTTGAATCGAGTCGAAAACATCTTCGAGTGAAACGCCTGGATCCGATCTCGCCCATGCAGCGACTTTCCGGCGACGTTGGTGAAGTCGGCGTCCTCCGCGAAGACGGCGGCAAATGCGGCCGGGTCGTGACGATTCCACGCATCCGCAAATTCCGCTACAACTCGCTGGACTCCCGAGTCATCCGGCATGAGAAAATCCCCGAGTATTTCGAAGCGGTTCGAGGATGTAACCTCTGCTGGCAGCCGTCCGGGACCCACCGCTACTTAACGGTCGCTTCCAGAACCCCGCGCGAAATCGCCTTGTCCGGCTTGGTCACCCCTTGGGGCGAAAGGACCTCGGGAGCCGTAGCCAGCCCGGGCCGGTCTATTCGGTGGGAATCGCTAGATCTCGTTGAACTCTGATTGGAGGTCCTCCCGATCGCTAACATCCAGGGGAGACCTGACTCGCAACGGCGCGAGGGTGTGAACCTCCGGGAGCGACGGGAGGGTCGCGCTCGTCAGCCCGATATCGACTCGGAACTGCTGACGGGGTCCAGACTATACACCGTCGCAGGCTGATGGAACAGCTTCTCAGTAATTTGACTCGCAAGCGATAGGCCTCGCTCGAAGGGGGGCCCGACCGATTGCGCCTTCACCACAGATCCGGACAATCCTGTGACCAGGGGAGATGCCTCAAAACGACTCGATGACTGCTACCGACACCGTTGCCCCAAACGACGCAACGGTTCCACCGCTGCTCACGTAAAGCTGGATCGCGAAGAGGGCGCTTCCAACCGAACACGGTAGCGTCCAACTTGCGTTGTTCGAAGGGAACTCCGACGATGTTTCGATGTGCAGTTGAGCCGACGGCAACGGTTCGTTCGGATTCGGACAGGAGAGATCCATGTAGTACGTGCAACCGGGGGCGAACGCGGGAGCACAACCGACAGGGCCGCCCGTGATGTTGACTGTAGCTGAGAGCGTCACTTGTGGGTAGGCCGTTAGGGGTGCGTCACTAAATGGGATCGTAAGATTTAGATTCGCTTCAGTATAGCAGTGAAGCGCAATGCCGCAGGGAGTTCCGTGGGACGTGTTTGAGTCGTTAGATTCTACGGCTCCCGAGAAGAGTTGGACCTCCGTCGGACCGGTTGGTGGGCCGGCGCGAATGATCGTGCTCACCGTGACCCAGACGAAGATTAATACGAGGATAATGGCGCATATCGCGAGTATCCGCCACAACCGATGGACGGTCTGGGCAGAAGCGGCATCGGGGCGGGAGTTACTACCTAACATCCGGTCGTGGAGTAATCTACTGAGAAGGCGCCGGGGTTGCCAGTCATGAGACCCGGACAGAGCCACTGTCCGGTCGAGGAGTAATCGTTGGTGTCATCACCCTCCCACTGAAGAAGCGGGTAGGTCGAGTTGAGGTAAAACGGGTAGTTACCCAAGATAAACCAACCACCGTAGAATGCGGGATTACTGGTAACATCGGGCAGCGGGTAGTTGTCTGATGGGGCGGCGTTCGGGGAAGGTGACTCCATGATCCACTCGACTGAGGTAGTGATGGGGTAGTCAGTAGTTCCAAGGGAGAAGTCGACTTCAGCCACGTCCGTTTGATTGGTCGTTACATCGAAGAACGAAACGTTTCCAGTGTAGGTTCCGGTAGTCCTATACCATAATCCGATAGTCACCTCGATTACATCACCGGGCTTAGGCTGAAAACTTGAGGTCCATGTATTCACGTTCGCGGCGTAGGGTGGCGTTTGTCCTCGGAGCACGGAGACGATGGGTTTCCCATCGTCAGCCGGGTTGCTGTCGGGAACTGGTTCAAACCACATGAACGTGTAGTACTGACTGGAGTTCGCCCCGTACCATTCCGTGACTCCAGCCTGCCAGAGATCCACCCCTGAGGGGGGGTGATTCGGGGTCTGCGGGGGGTTGACCCATGGCTCGGAGCCACCGTAACCCACCCATTCTGAGGCCTCCTCGAACGGCGGGGCGGTTGGGTAAGTGTTGTACTTTGAGCTTGGGACGGTGAAGTAACCTTGGCGCGTACCCCTGTAGATTCCGGCAGGTATCCTGGTGGGGGTTTGGGGGAGGTTCCGGGGTAACCGAAACCGACGAGAACGACCGACGCCTGCCCCTTTCCGCGGAGGTCCCATGACCACGCGGAAGATGTGGAGCAGCGAGGAGAAGCTTCGGATCATCCTCGAGGGGATTCAACCGAACGCCAACGTCGAGGCCATCTGCCGCGCTCATGGCCTTCACTCCGCCCAGTTCTACAAGTGGAAGGACCAAGCGCTCGGCGCCATGCGTGCCGGTCTCGAGAACCACCAGGGGACACCGCTGCAGCGACAACGCCAGGAGATGGCCCGACTGAAGCGCCTGATCGCCGAGCAGGCGATCGCGCTGCAGGTGTTCAAGGAGGAACTCGGGTCCGTCGAGGGAAAAAACGACGGAGGCAGCTCGCGATGACGCTTCGGACTCACGGGATCCCCACCACCCGGGCCGCCCGTTGGGCGGCTCTCGACCGATCGACGGTCTACTACCGCCCGCATCGGAGCGGCTCTCGGAGGCGCGCCGATGAGCCCCGAGTTCTCGACCAGCTGCGTCGGATCGCTTTCGCCCACCCGACCTTCGGCCATCGTCGGGTCTGGGCGATGCTCCGACGGGCGGGTCTCTCGGTCAATCGCAAACGGGTCCATCGCCTCATGGCCGCCGAGGGGCTGCTACGCCCTGCGCACTTCCCTCGGCCTCGTCTTCCGCCGACGGGACGCCTCTCCGCCGAGCGACCGAACGAGCGGTGGTACACCGATCTCACCGAGATCGATACGACGGACTTCGGCCCGTGCCCGCTGATGGCGATCCTCGACGCCTGCACGCGGGAGGTCGTGCACTGGGAGTTCTTCCCTACGTGCGGAGCTGCGGAGGCCCTCTCGGTGGTCGAGGACGCTGTGGCGAAGCGGTTCCCAAGGCTCCTGCGGGCGAACGGGACGGTGCTCGTCACCGACCAGGGATCGCAGTTCATCGCGCACCGGTTCCGCGAGGGCACGAAGCTCCTCGGCCTGGATCTGCGCTGGACCCGGAAGAAGCGGCCGGAGGACAACGGGCTCCAGGAGTCGTTCCACGGTCATCTCAAGCAGGATTACCTGTGGCTTCGAGAGCCGGAGAGTTTTCTCGTGACACGCCGGCGGCTCGCAGAGTCGATCGTGGACTACAACACCGAGCGACCGCACTCGTCGCTCGGGTATCTCACGCCGCGAGAGTTCGCGGAACGAAAAATGGAGGGTCAGAACGCATGAACCGAACCAACGAATCCCTCCCCCGCACCCCTACCCTGGCTGCCGGACCCGGCGGGGTACACGTCAACCTGAGACTTCAGACGGAGTCGTGGTGAGGTTAGTCGTGTACCCTGCCCAGCTCACGGAGGGGCCTCTCCAGTTCAGGAGGAGCGAGAGAATCTCATAGCCGGCAATTGCCACTGTGACCGTCGTAGAGCACGAGGAATCGCTAGCGAGACCGAGTGAGGAAGAAGACCAGTCGATAAATGAGTATCCCCTACTGCCATTGACAACACACTGGATGGTGGACCCGATCCCTACGGTCACGGTCTTGACTTGATTGTTGTAGATGGTGGTGCCGTTAACGACCGCCTATCCGGAGCCATTGAACGCCTCTACTCTTATCGGGACCTGCAGGGCGCCGCCTCCGCCTCCCCCGCAACTACCCTTGCAGCAGTAATTGCACAGGATTCCGGGGTTAGCAGAGGCTTGCCCGAGGGGCACCAGAAGCCCGACCGCGACTGCTATCGAAAGGGCGGCCACACGTGTCCTGCGACTGGAGAGGGCACCCATCCTTCTTCGCCTATCGACTCTGGCGGTAGAGCCGGACATCTAGACCCACAACAACGAACTGGGCAGTCGAGCATTGGTAGCTTGCTTCGGATGGGCGGTCCTCAAAGGTGGTGCGGAATGCAGCCCTCGGAGTCCTTTCCGGCATGCCGAAAAGTTATCGTCTCCGCGAATCCCCCCTTCCCCGGCCCTCACGGGTGTTCGTCTCATCGTGCGCGACGTCCTACGATAGTTCGCGTCCGTATTTCAAAGATAGCGTCGGCTCGGCTGTTCGAAGGAGACACGTTGAGCTCTGACCCCCTCATCGCTGCGGGGAATGATCGTTGGACTACACCCTGGTCAGCAGCCGCTGCGAACTCGCAACGCCCAAGTCGGCTGCCGTCGCCGGGTCGTTCACCCTAGCTCCCCCACTGTTCCAAGCGGACCGGCACGCGGCGGAGCCAGGGTGGGGACTCAACCTGCGGACAATCTCGTGGACGTACGGGAAGGTTCAGCGTTGCACGGCCACCGTCGTCACGACGCCGATGACGGTGCTCCAGTTACGCGTGGTCGCCGGCTGACCGAACAGTTTCTCTATGAACGCGTTGGGGAAACCGGTGCGCGAGGCGTCGCCTGGCAGGGCCCAGCTGAATACGTCGCGCCGGTGAACTCGGAAGACCTCCGTGTCGGATCTTGGGGAACGGATCGGGAGTCGCGGTACGGGTTGGACCGGCGCGGGGACGAACGTCACGTATGCTACAGCCGATGGAGACGGTCTCGTTCGGAACGGGTCCAGCCGAATGACCTCTTGGATCTCATTCGCGGAGCGCAACAGCACTTCCAATCGGTCTCCGAACCGCTCGCGCAAGCCCCGCTCCAGGCGTACGCGTATCGCCTCCTCCTTCGCCGAGGTGGTCTAGAACCGAATGTTGCCCGATGCGCGGTACGCGGAGACTCGGGCGAACCCCAAAGCCTCGAATCGCTGACACAGCTCGGCCATCTTGACCGTCTGGCGACCGCCGACGTTGATGCCTCGAAGAAATGCCACGTATCGCGTCACCGACCAGCCTCTTCCAGCGTGCTCGCGGGGCCGAAGTACTCGGCGCCGCGAGCGAGTTCGTCCTTCGACAGGACACGCCGAGGAAAAGACACGCGCTCCGGCGCGGGATTCCACTTTCGTTGACCGGCGAGCGACCCCAAACCGTTAGTTCTGCGGCTCGTTTCGGTTCTAGAAGCCAAACTCCCTTGACCCACCCGGGAGTGGCCGACCGGGAGCGACCGAACCCATGCCGTACGTGGAATACGATGAGGTCGAGGCGATCTGCCCCGACTGCGGGCGCAACTTTCGGTCCGACGATGCTCTTGCGAGCCACCGGGAAGACAGTCACTCCGGACGTGACGAGCCGCCCGTCGGGACGAGTGCCCCGGGGGCCCGGACCTGCTCGGTATGTCACCAGAGTTTCGATTCTGCGACGACCCTCCGCTCCCACCTGGCGAGGCGTCATCCGAGGGCTTAAGCCCGGGACGACATCCCGCGACCGGGAACGATGGCGAAGTCACCCGCCCGGAAAGCACGTGCGAAGGTGGCGCCTCTTCCGCCGATCCCGCCCGGGTTCCGGACGGTGACGCCGTACCTCACAGTCGAGGGGGGCGTGGCAGCGCTCGAGTTCTACAAGAAAGCCTTCGGCGCGGTCGAGCTGGCGCGAACGACCACGCCCGACGGCAAGCTCGTTCACGGCCGCCTCCGCATCGGGGACTCGATCATCATGCTCTCCGACGCATTTCCCGGCGCTCGAACTTCGGCGCCGGCTCGGTTGGGAAGCACGACGGTCACGCTGCACCTCTACGCGAAGGACGTCGACTCCCTATGGGAGCGGGCGATCCGTGCCGGAGCGGTGCCGACCATGCCGCTCGACAACCAGTTCTGGGGCGAGCGCTACGGCCAGTTGTCGGACCCGTTCGGCCATCACTGGTCTCTCTCAATGCAGGTTCGAATGACCGCGTCCGAGCGGAAGACCAAGCACGAAGAAGCGATGGCCTCGTTCGCTTCGGGCGAGTCGACCACGCCTCCCAAGGACTAACCCGAGCTTCGGCGCAGTCTTATCCAACCGGCCGCGCCTACCGGCGCAGGGTCCGAGGAGGACGCCGAGAGAGATAGAGAACGATGCTGATTCTGGATTGGCCGAGCATTGCGTTCTGGGCCGCCCTGAGCACCTGGGTACTCGCGACCGGAACGCTCCTCATTCTGTACTGGCAGACTCGGCAAGCACAGGTGCTGAATTCGGCGAATGCGGTCATGACACTGCGCGACAAGTTCGACTCCAGCCGGATGCGCAGCGTACGTCGCCACATCAGCGAACGACTCCTGAAGCAGACGCACGAGGATATCGCGAGTCTCGAGGTCGTCACGTTCTTCGAGCTGATTGGAACTCTGACGCATCGCAAGGTACTCGACGAAGAGCTCGTGTGGGAGGCGTTCGGTACGTGGATCACGGCGTACTGGTGGTCGCTGCGGAACCCGGTCGACTGGGTCGGTCAGCTCCGCCACGACCTCGGAGACCCGTTGACCTTCCATGAGTACGAGTGGCTGCAGGCCCGCGTACTCGAACTCGACCGGCGGGAACTCGCGAAGTTGCACGCCACCCCCGGAAACACCGGCGAAGAGTCGCACCGGATCCTGACGCGAGAGGCTCTGCTCGAATCGATCTAGAGGAATGTGAGGGAGGGGATCCGCGGACGTCCACCAATCGCTCGACCGGTGCGAGAGGTCCGCGCAGGCAATCCCCTGTGACGCAGAGAGAGGGCCCCGGCGGGGTTACCTCTTCTTCTTCTTTGCTGTCTTCTTGCCTTTCTTGCCGGGCATAGCACTGATAGGTATGGCGACATCGTACTTCAATCCCCCGCCGGGCTCCGATTCTTCGCGCCATTCGCTCCCGGAGAGCCACGCGCACGAATCTTGCTAGCTCGGAAGCGTTCGACCGTGCTCACTCACGCTGCGCGAGCGAACCCACGAGCTAGCGTTCGGTGCTACCGCACGAACACGACCGTCGTTCGTCGAAGTGCGCGTGCGTCGGCGAGGTCCCGGTATGCCGCGAACTCCTCGTGACTCGCGGCCGGTCCTCGGTCTCGACCTCGCGGGTTCGCCCACACGGCGAACCGGATGCTGCATCCTGACCGGCGCTCGTCACGTGATCGCGTCGGTGGCGTACACGGACGACGACATTCGCGCCCTCGTCCAGACCGCACGCCCGGCGTTGATCATCATTGACGCCCCGTTGTCCCTTCCCCGAGGGCGGACCACGATCGAAGACCGTTCGGGCCCGCACCTACGAGAATGCGACCGGGAGTTACTGCGCCGCCGGATCCGATTTTTTCCCCTCACGTTGGGCCCGATGCGGACCTTGACGGTCCGGGGGATGCGACTTGCCTCGGAATTCCTCGGTCGGGGATATCGGGTGGTCGAGGGGTACCCGGGCGCGGCGCAGGATCTGCTCGGAATCCCGCGCAAGAAGGCGGGCACCGAGGCTCTTCGACGCGGGCTCTTGGGCCTCGGTCTTCGGGGAGATCTGCAACGTCCGAACCTCACGCACGACGAGCTGGATGCCGTCACGATCGCCCGGGTCGGACGAATGTACCTCGCGGGCCGGGCGCTGGTCACCGGCGACCCCACGGAGGGACTGATGGTATTGCCACGTCCCGCCGCCCGTCGCCGGACGAGGTCCGGGAAGGCGATCGGCACCGGCTCCGTCCGGCGCGCCGCCGCGTAACGTGGCTCGGATGTATCCGGTTGTTGCCATAGGTCACTACAACCGTTTATCCCCCGGAACTCTGCCTCTCGTGTGCCGGGAGCGCAGGGAAGGGCGGCGATCGTGGAATGGAACGAGCTGCTCACCGCGATGGGAAGGTTCGGCTTTGCGGAACGCGAAGCGAAGCTGTACCTTCTCCTGCTCCGCCGCGGCCGCGCCACCGCGCGCGACCTGACGCGGGACTCCGAGATGGACCGGGTGCTGGCGTACCGAACGCTGGACGCTATGCGCGCACGCGGGCTGGTCCAGATCACCGCGGAGCGGCCGCGCCGTTACGTTGCGCTTCCCCCGAGAGTTCTCTTTGAGCGAAGCCTCTTCGAACGACGCCGGGCGCTGGAGGAAGACGTCACGCTCGCCCGAGAACTGACGGAACGACTTCCCGAACTGACGCAGGCGCTGACCGAGGGGGCTCCCCGCTTCCAACTGATCACCGGAGCGGCGGCGATCTATCCCTACCTGCGCGAGATGCTCCGGCGGGCGGAGCGCGAGGCGCTGGTCATGATCACGCCCCGGGCACTTCGCGAAAGCGCCGGATTCGGGCTCTATCAGGAACTCCCTCGGCTGCTGAAGGCCGGGGGCAAGTTTTCTCTCCTGGTCGAGCCGGAACCCCGCATCGCCGGGCTGGTGCGGCGTTTCGAGGCCGCCCGTCGACGATTCCCGAATTCGGAGGTGCGTGCGATCGCTCCCCAACGTGCTCGACTGACGATCATCGACCAGCGGGAGGCCCTCGTCTTCCTCGTGCCGGAGGCGCAGAGTACGACGACCGACCAGATCGCGGTATGGACCGATACGAAGGACTTCGTCGGCGCCGAGCTCGCCTACTTCCGTGCCATTTGGGCGAACGCCCATCGCTTTCCCTCGAAGATCCACTGAGCGAATAGCAGCCGGCTCCGCTTCGTGATTCGACTGCCAGCCGGTCCGAGTGGTTCTACTCGAACCGCGAGCGACGGGTGAAGGGAGTCGAGGAAAGGGTTGGGTCCGAGTCCCCGATCTACGGGTGCTTGGACATGGCCATGACTTCGGCCTCAGTCACCTTCTTGTGGTGAGAGTGGTCGACATGCCACTGGGTCAGGGCGACCAGTTCGCCCTTGTCCTTCGTCACGACCTCGAATCCGTCCTCGCACGCGACCTTCATCCGTCCGCATCCCATGGTTTTCTCCCGTTGCCGCTTCGCGGCAAGCACGCGGACGGCTTGGGGTCAATTGAACCATTGTGGACTACGAAAGTTACAACAACGCAAGGCCCTCCCGGGGGAGGGCGAGCGAAGGGGTTGAGAACGGCGCGGTGGCGCGAGGTCAGGGATGTTTGGACATCGCCATGACTTCGGCCTCAGTCACCTTTTTGTGGTGAGAGTGGTCGACATGCCATTGCGTCAGGGCCACGAGTTCCCCTTTGTCCTTGGTCACGACTTCGAATCCGTCGTCGCACGCCACTTTCATCTTTCCGCATCCCATGGTTCGGTTTTCCTCGCCTTGCGGCTATCGGGCTACCGATTTTGGGGTATTTGGACGTTGGGACGGCTCTGGTTCCCGTCTGCTTTCGTGGGGCCCCGCCCGGCAGGGAACCCCGCGGACCTTCGAAGGGCGGCCAGCCACGAACGTCCTTCGACGTTGTCGAACCGCGTTTCGAATCGTTCCTCACGAATCCATCGGATCGCCCAGCCGTCGCGAAAGGTGTCCCGTATCTCCGCTTGGGTCACGCGTCGGGGTCCCCCCCAATCGGTCGGTTCGTGCTCGTTGAAACAGAGAAGGAAGAACCGGCCTTCGGGGCGCAGCGCGGCCGCCAGGCCGGCCGCGTACCGCTCTCGGTGCGGGTCCAGGAAGGTGTGGAATAACCCGCAGTCGGTGATCGTGTCGAACTGCTGGTGAAGGGACTCTAACTCCAGTGCGCTGGCGAGTCGGAACGCGGCGCTCGAGCCGCGTTCGGACGCCTTCGCGACTGCTTTCTCGATCGCGGTAGGGGCAAAGTCCACGCCGAGGGTTTCGTGACCTCGGGCCGCGTAGTACAGCGCGTTCTCACCGGTCCCGCAACCGACGTCCAGAACCCTTCCCACGATCTCCCCGGATTCCTCCAACCGGACGAACGCCGGCTGGGGGCGGCCAATGTCCCACGGGGGTGAACCACGATAGACGTCCTCGAAGAAGTGCACGACTCTCGTCGACACACGCACTCTACCATAAACCGATGGCACGCCGGCGCGAGGAATCGGCGGTGGATGGACGTGGCAACGAGGGCCCGAGATGCCGCCGAAGGGTCGACCCCTGCCCATCCGTTCCTGCCGGCACAACAGTTTAACTCGGGAACGAGAGTGAACGTCCCTACCTTCTGGTGACCGTGGTGCCGGGCCCCCGTCGTCGAGCGAACTCTGCCCGGAGCCGTAGCGAACCGGATTCGATCGTGGATTGGCCGGAGGGCTCGGAGGATTCCCGTTCGAGACGTCGCCCCCCGGTCTTCTCGCACCTTCGACTCGACATCGACCTGCACCACGAGCTGTTGCGTGAACCCGCGATTCCGCTCCTGCGTCAGTTCGAACGACTACTCCGGGAACGGTCCGTGGTGGAACAGGGAGACCTGCTACGACTGAGCGCCGGCGCGCTGCACGCTTGCTCCGTCCGAGGCTTCTCGCGGGTCGACCACTGGGAGATCGACCCCGGAGGATGGCTCCCTCTGCCGGAACCGACGCACGCGAGCTTGGCCGAGCCGGTCGGTCATCTCGTCCGCGCGCTCGATAGCGTCGAATGGCGTCGACTTGCGTCCGCGAACGAGTTCTCGGTTCGACTTTCCGGCCACCCCAAAATACGGGCCGACCTCGTCGTCCGCAGAGTGCACCGCGAGCGGGGCCATACCGTCACGGTGAACCTGCGGGGTTGGATCGTGAAACGGGACCTGGACGGTCTCGCGCGGGCACTCCGAGAACGGTTGCCGGTCCTCCGCGCCGCCGTCACCGAGTTTGCCTTTCGAGAACCCGCCCGCTGAACCGGGACCATTCCGTTCGACAGCGTAGATTAGATACTGGGTCCGTCGTGGAATTTCCGGAGCCGATCCGATGACCACCGCACCCGGCATCGTCGTACAGGAGCAGGACGAGAAAGGAGTCCGTCGCCTCGGGCTGGGCGCGGGCCTGGGATTCGCTGGCGCTCTGGCGGCCATCGTGTTTCCTCTCGCCATCCTGTTCCTCGTGGCCCGGTTTCCGGGCGGATTCTTTGTCCTGAGCTCGACGCTCGTCGAGGTCACGAGCGTCCTCGTGCTCGCCGGGGCGATTCTGCTGCTGCTCTCTCTCTTCCTCTACCGATTGAGCTTCTCCGCACTCCGCAAGGTAGACTCCCGGTTCTACGTCGCTTCCATCCTGTGCATTCTGGGCTCGCTCGGGTTTCTGCTCCTGATCGTCACCGCTGCGATCGTGGTCGGGAATGCCTCGAGCCTCCTCAACTGTGCGCACGGCCAGCCGAGCCACGCGCTCTCGTGCCTTGAGTCCGGGGAGCCGTTCGGCGCGGTCACCGCGCTCATCGGATTCCTGCTCAGCTGGATCGGTGGGGTCGGAATCATGGTCGGTCTCTTCCTCGTGGGCAGCCGCTTCCACGCGGGCTCGTTGGCGGCGAGCGGCGCCGCATACGGGGTGCTGCTGATCATCCTCATCGTACCGTTCGTCGGGCTGCTCGTCCCGATCCCGAACCTCTCCTACCTCCTCCTGCTCGCCCCGCTGTTCGCGGTCATCGCGCCCGGGCTCGCGCTGTTCGGGAGCATCCGAACGTTCCGTCGAATTGCCCCGGGCTAGGGGCCCCGGCGTACGTCAACGGCCCGCGGTCGCGGGCCAAGCGCGGTCGGCGGGGAACCTACTTTCGCACGAGGATCTGCACGTCGGTGTGGGCCCACGCCTTGGGGTCACGCCATGGGTCTCCGTCGTACACCTCTCGGTAGCTTCCGACGGAGCGTATCGTCTTGTCCTTCTTGCGCCACCGGAGCCAATCGGTCACTCCGTGGTAGATGACGGACGGGGACACGACTTCCGGATCGAACACGACGCTGACTACCGTCGAGGCGGGAAACGTACGTACGCGAATCGTTCCGTCGGAGTGGGCATCTCCGCGCACCTCGATGGACACCTCCCACGTTCGGGTTCCCGGCTCGCGGAAGATCCACTTGCCCGTTCGAAATCCGGACTGCTTGGCCCATTTCGCCACCCGGTCGAACTGCGCCCGGATCCGCCGCTCGTTCCAGGGTCCCTTCCACGAGATCGAGGCGACCCGGTAGCCGGGGCTGCGCTTCATCTTGAAATCGACGACCATGTGTCTGCCCGTCTCCCCCATCCTATCCTAGGTCTTAGATTTCTCGACGGCGGGGGGCCCGCCCGGTCGGGGGCGGGACCCTACGCCTCCGCGGGGCGGTCCGCTCCCGCGAGGGGTCGCCCCTCGGGCCGGGACAAGGCGCGCCGGGTCCACGGACGATCGTGGGTGGGCCCGGCGGAAGGGGTTCACTCCTCGACGGTCAGAGCTTCGGGGCTCTCTTGCAACGGCACGCTGGTCGCGAAGGCCGACCCCTTCCGACGGTAGCCGATCTCCACGTCGGATCCGACGGGGAAGCTCGAGAGGGCCCCGACGAGGTCTCGCACGCTGCGAACTTCGGCGGGCCCCACGCGGGTGATCACGTCGCCCGCCTTCAACCCGGCCTTGTGCGCCGGCGATCGGGCGACGACCTCTCCCACGAGGAGACCCGAACCGACCTCGAGGCCGTAGCGAAGCGCGACCTCCGGTCGAAGCTCGGCGATGGTCACTCCCATCCAGGGTCGGATCACGCGTCCCTTCGTCCGCAGCTCCTCGACGATCCGGGCGACCGCGTGGATCGGGATCGCAAAACCGACCCCTTGGGCGAACGGTATCATCGCCGTGTTCACTCCCACGACGGAACCCGAGAGGTCGACGAGCGGCCCCCCGCTGTTGCCGGGGTTGATCGCAGCATCGGTCTGGATCAGTCCCTCGAACACGAAGTCCGAACCCGGGAGAGGTCGACCCAGCGCGCTCACGACGCCGGTCGAAACCGTAGGTCCGCCCGGAAGGCCCAGCGCGTTCCCGATCGCGAGGACGATCTGTCCCACCCGGAGCTCCTCGGACCGTCCGAGACGCACGCTCGGGATCCCCGTCGCCTCGACCTTAACGACCGCCAGGTCGGTGACGGGATCTCCCCCCACGACCTCCCCCGCGAGCTCCCGCCCGTCGGCGAGCTGTACGCGTAGTCGGGCCGCGCCCTCCACGACGTGCTGGTTGGTCACGAGGTATCCGCTGGGGTCGATGACCACGGCGGTCGCTTCGGCCTGCGAACCGAACGGACTGCCCCACCGGTTCCGCCGGACGAGGCGCAGACTCTCCACCGACGCGACCCCGGGGCCGACCGCGTCGATCGCGGAGGTGATTCGCGTCTCGAGCTCGGTGAGCGACATCAGGCGTTCCTCGAGGGCTCCCAACCAGCGACTCCCCGCACGGGCCAGGGGAGTACGGGCTGCGGTCCGATCGGCGGGGTCGCCGGTAGCGGCTCGAGGGGCAGCGGGATCGTCATCCGGCCTACTCCTCGAGGAGCTGCCCGAGCTTGGCGAAGAGCTGCTCGAGCTCCTTCTCCTTCTTGCGGCCGCCTTCCCACCGGGCGTTGACGATGTCGACGAGAAGGTCTGCGACCTTGTCCAGCCACGGTCCTTCCTGGGCGTCGAACCGCTTCTTCACCTTCTCGCGCAATAGTTCGTTGTACGCGCGGTAGGCCGTCCAGACCCAGGGCCCGTACTGTTCTCGCTCGCCGCCCTCGCCGCTCTCTCCCTCGTGATGGCTCATTTTCGATGCTCCGGAACGCAGAACGTTCCGGGCACCCTACCTCGCGCTCGAGGATATTGAGCGGGTCGAGGAAGGACCGGTCACACCCCGGACCATGCGCGGTCATCACGGGACGGCTCGCCCTCTCGGCGCGCCGGGGTGCGTATCTGGTGGCGGGAGCGTTACCGACGGGTTAAATCGCGGTCCGTCGTTTTCCCGGCGGTGAACGCGGAAAAGGAGGGCTCGCCATCTTCGGGGTCGACCCGGCTCGATGACCGCGTGCTCGTCACCCTCCAGGAACTGAACGGACAGATCGCATTCAGCGGCCTCCGCCGTGTGCTGAAGGCCCATCCGGAGTCGCTCTCCCGGGCGCTTCGCCGACTCGAGCGCGAAGGGCTCGTCGAACGCAGCGAACGGGGCTACCGCGCGCTCTCCCGCGGGCCGTCGCTCGACGCATCGAGCGCGAACCATCTACGTCCGATCGCCCGGGTCGAGGTCCCGTTGGGAACGGCTCCTGAAACGATCCTTGGACGGCTCGCGGGCCATTGGTTCGGAAGCTTGAGATGGGTCGGCATCATCGACCGTCCCTCACAGCGCTTCCTGGCCTGGGCGCGACGGGACGGGTCCGGTTACGTGTTGCTGGGGATCCACGGACGCAGCTTGCGGGTGTACGTCCCGGACGAGCCGGGTCTCGGAGACCTCGGCGAGGCGGAGGACGCGGCCTACGAGCTCCTCGGCCACGCCGTGGACGCGCTGCGCCCTACGACTCCGGGGGCCGGAGTGGCGTTCCTGCGCATGGACCGGTTCCCGACGCTCCCTTCGGCGTCCGACAACTAGTCGGTCGCGGCCGAGCAGGCTAAAGAGCGCTCCCTCGCATCGTAAGGGGGGATGGGGGCACTTCCTTCCGACACTCATCCGTCGGTGTCGGGCTCCTTCGCGTTGGAGGTCGACGGCGTTTCGAAAGCCTACGGGACGACCCAGGCACTGTCCAACGTCCAGTTCGCGGTCCCGCGGGGTCAGATCGTCGGACTGCTCGGTCCCAACGGCGCGGGAAAGTCCACCACCATGAAGGCCGTCCTGGGTCTGGTCCGCCCGGACTCCGGAACCATCCGCGTCTTCGGACGCGACGTGCACGCAGACCCCGTCGGGGTGAAGCGTCAGATCGGCTATGTTCCGGAGACTCCGTCCGTGTACGAGTTTCTGACGGGGGCGGAGTACCTTGACTTCGTGGCCGACATGTACGGGCTCGACCCGACGTCGCGCCGGGCGCAGATCCAGCCGTTCCTGGACGGGCTCGAGCTCTCGGGCCACGAGAACTCACTGATCAGCGGATACTCCCAAGGGATGCGCCAGAAGGTCGCCCTGATCGCCGGCCTCTTTCACCACCCGCAACTGCTCGTGCTGGACGAGCCCCTCAACGGACTCGACCCGCGGGCCGCGCGCGTCGTCAAGGACCTGCTGCGGAACCGCGTGACCCGCGATGGGGTCGGCATCCTGTTCAGCACGCACGTCCTCGAGATCGCGCAGGCGATCTGCGACCGCGTCGTGATCCTCCACCATGGGACCGTCCTCGCTTCGGGAACGGTCGACTCCCTTCGCGACCGGACCGGCCTCGCCGGCTCGGGCCTCGAAGAGGTCTTCCTCGCGTTGACCGGGACGGGAGACATCGGGGACGTCGTCGCGGCGCTCGAGCGTTAGGGAGCGCGCATGGATCTTCACAAGGTCCGCCGGCTCTCCCGGGTCCTCGTCACCTCTCAGCTCCGGTCGGGCCGCAGCTCGTCCGACCCTCGAAGCATCTTCGGACAGCCGGCGTTCACGGCGGGTCTCGACGTCACGGTCTTTCTCGTTGCGTTCACCGTCGTCTCCCTGGCCGTGCGCTCGCTGACCCTCGGGTCCGGAGCCTCGGGTGCGGGATCGGTGGGGGCGGCGGTCAACGGGGCGATCCCGTTCTTCCCCCTCGCGGCCGTGGGCGTCGTGCTCATCGCCGGGACGATGTTCGAACTCTCGGCCACCGCGAAGTTCTCGGGCAGCGACGCCGTCAACTGGATGCCGATCACTCCCGCCGAGTACGTAGTTTCGTCATCGAGCGCTATCGCCTACACGTATTCGCCGGCCGTGGCCCTCCTCCTGGGAGGCCTGCTCGCGTTCTCGGTCGCCGAGGGGGCGCTCGTCACGTTCGTCCTCACCCTGATCCTCACCGTGGTGGCGCTCTTCGAAGGAGCGTTGCTCGTGGAGATGGTCCGGTCCCTCTCGACGCGCGCGGGTTCGGTCGGGTCCGGACGTCGCGGTCCGGCGACGTTCGTTCTTCGAGCCGTCGTTCTCATTTCCGCGATCCTGGTCCTCGACCTCGCGCTCAATCCGGTGTTCCTCTTCGAGGCGGTCCAGCGACTCTCGGCGTTCCCCGCCGTCTCGGCCGCGATCCCGCTGTTCTGGTCGTCGCGGGCGCTGTCCGAATGGCTCTCCGGACAGTACCTGCTGGGGGTGGCCTTCGCGGCCGCCCAGGTCGGATTCGTGGTCGTCCTGGGCCTACTCGCCGCGCAGCTCCGGGTCCGGTACTGGGTTCCCTCGGCCACCGAGATCCGCCTGGACGCACATCGGTACGCCCGCAACCATCCGGTCCTCTCGCGGATCGGGCTTTCCCGTCCCGAGGCCGCACTCGTTTCCAAGGACCTGCGGGGCCTCATTCGCCGGAAGGAAATGATGCCGCCGTTGGTCGTCCCGATCGTTCTCGTCCTGCTGCTGCTCATCGAAGGGAGCGGTTTCGGGACGCTGACGACGATCCTCTGGGTCGCGTGGGTCGGCGGCTTCTTCGCGTTGTTGCTCTCCGTTACGTCCGTCGGGCAGGAGCGTCGGTCGCTCCAGCTGCTGTTCGCGTTCCCCATCACGGGGCGTACGGTGTTCCGCGCCAAGGCCGCGGCCGCGCTCCTGCCGGTCGTGGTCGCCGCGGCCGCGATGTCCTTCGGGGTCGGACTGGTCGCCCACTTCAGCACGGTCTCGCTCCTCGGGGTGGTGCTCCTGACGGTCGTGGCCGCCGTCATCCTCTCGTTCTGGGGTCTTGTCTTCGCGGGGCGGTACTCCGACTTCCAAGAACGCCCCCGTCCGCAGTTCCTGCGCCCGTCCGCGATGCTCGGGGCGACCCTTTCCGGCGTGGCGCTCCTCTCGGCGATCGTACTTCCCGGTGCGTTCGTGGTCGCGGACCCCTCGCCCACGTCGCTCGGATTCGTGGTCCTCTCGGTGGGGATCGCTGTCACCGTCGGGATCAGCGCGTACGTCCTGGCCCGTTCCGGTTTCGACGCGCTGTTCCGCGAGCTCCCGTTCTAGAGCGGGGGCGGCCGATTACAGCGCGGCACCGCAGAACGGACAGCGGCCGTCTACTTCGTTGCCGAGCCCCCCGCAGTATCGGCACCGGACCTTGACGACCTGTCGTTCGATCGTGTGCGTGACGTACGCGGTCGAGGCGTAGGGGGAGGGCATCGAGCGTTTCGCCAACGCGATCGCCGCGACCCACGCGTCCGGTTCCAGGACGTCAAACGACGGACGACCGACCACCAGCTCGACCTGGAGGCGTTCTCGCCCGATGCGCCCGCGGCGTACCGAGACGTTCCGGATCTGTAGGAGGGAGGCCTCCATCACCGTGACCGTTTCCTTCCCGAGGACGAGCCCCCGGACGACCCCGCGCGAGACGGACGATTCGAACACGAGACGCTGCGTGGTCAGATAGAGAACGCCGGGCCCGTTGGCGGCGGCGGGAGTCACTCCCTCCATCACCGCGTACGAACTGCGGAGCCGGCTCTCCCCTGGGTGCAGCAGCATCGACGCCCGTAGCGAGGTCATCTCGCTCGGCGCATATGAGGGTGGCCGCGTCCGGGCGGGCGCCGGGACGCGACGCGGGCGGCGCGCAGCTCGGCGCGCAGCGATCTCGGGGCCCGCTCCGTCGCGACCGTGAGGGCCACCGTCGCAATCATGTGCGCTCGGTCGCGAAGGAACCGTTCGGTCCGGCGGGCGTCTTTCTTCCAGCACTCCCGGAGCCACGTGCCCACGGCGCGCTGGACCCAGAACTCTGGGTCGGCCTCGAGACGCCGCAGGAGGATGAACGGACGGTCGAGGTCGCTGTCGAGCACCAGGTCGTGCAGCGCGTACGTCGAGGCGCGTCGCCGCCAGAGGTTCCGCGACCGGGTCCAGCGCAGCACGTCCGAGAACCGCCGCGGTTCGTCCGCCACCATGCGCGCAATCGGTCCGGCGGCGAGGCTGTCGCTGAGTCCCCACCCCGTCGCCTCGTCCACCCAGGATCCGGCCAGTCGCCACGCCGCCCGGTCGTGCGCTTCCACGTACCGGTCGAGAAGCTCGATCGCGACAATGCGTTCCTCGAACGTCGCCCCGGACCAGAGTCGTTCCAAGAGCGGACGCAGTTCCGCGGAGGTCCGAGGGCCGTTGCGTCGGCGAAACTCTCCGACGATCCGGTGGAGGTCGGGAGCCGGAACGGCGAGCGTCGGGAGCGGAGACCCAACGTAGTCCTGAAGCGCGGCCGAACGGCCCGGACGGGCGTGGGCGGACAGTGCGCGACGGACCCAGCGATGTTCGATCTCAGGACGGTCGGCCACCGGTCCCCCGGGGAGGCTACCAGCCAGAGGGCTGGCCGCGGTTCTGCTCGTCCAACCACCGTTGCAGGGGGGCGAAGTACTCGAGGAGACCCGCGGCATCCATGCGCCGTTCGCCCGTCAGGACCTCGAGGGCGTCGGGCCACTCTCGGCTCTGCCCCATCTCCAACATCGCGCCGAGTCGACGACCCGCCGCCGCGGACTCGTAGATCGAGGCGCGGTGGAGGGGGCCCGTAGCCCCGGCGTCCTTGGCGAGGGCGCGATGGAATTGGAACTGGAGCACATGCGCAAGGAAGTAGCGCATGTACGGAACGTTGGCCGGCACGTGGTACTTCGCCCCGGGGTCGAACTCCTCCTCTCCGCGGGACGTCGGGGGAGCGATGCCCTGGTACCGGGTCCGCATTTCCCACCAAGTACGATTGTACTCCGAGGGACCGATCTCACCGGAGAACACGCGCCAGCGCCACTGGTCCACGACGAGACCGAACGGCAGGAACGCGACCTTTTCGAGCGCTCGGTGGAGGAGCGGGCCGATATCGTCGGCGGCCACATTGCCCGGTTCGCCCAGTCCGATGCGACGGAGGTACTCGGGAGTTACCGAGAGCGCCACGGTGTCGCCGACGGCCTCGTGGAAGCCGTCGTGGGCGCTGTCTCGGAACAGGAACGGCTGGCGCGCGTAGGCTCGCTGGTAGTAGTTGTGCCCGAGCTCGTGGTGGATCGTCTGGAAGTCCTCCCCCGTGATCTCGACGCACATCTTGATCCGGATGTCGTCGGCGAAGTCGAGGTCCCAGGCGCTGGCGTGGCAGATGACCTCGCGGTCCCGCGGGCGACGGAGCATCGACCGCTCCCAGAACGACGGCGGAAGGGGGTCGAGCCCGAGCGAGACGAAGAACCGTTCCGCATACTGCACCATCTGTTCGGGGGTCGTCCCTCGGGCGACGAGCTCCGTGGTGAGGTCATAGTGGGTCTTCTCACCCGGCGGGGAGAGGATTGGGTAGATCCCTTCCCACGACTGCGCCCACATGTTGCCGAGGAACTGAGCGGGGATCGGACCGGTGGCCGGCACTCGCTCCTCCCCGTAGGTATCGCGGAGCCGATGACGGACGTACGTGTGCAGGGAACGGTAGAGCGGCTCGACCTGTCCCCAGAGGCGCTCCACCTCCCGAGCGAACTCCGCCGGGAGCATGTCGTATTTGGAGCGCCACATCGCGCCGGTATCCTCGAACCCGAGTTCGCGAGCGCCGCGATTGGCCAGCTCGACGTATCGGGTGAACTCCGGTCGTATCGCGCGCCCGACGCGGTGCCATCCCGTCCACGCGTCCTCGAGCGCCGCCGGGTCTCGGCTTTCCGCGAGCAGCCGGGAGAGCGCCTGGAGGTCGAGCGACTCGACGGAGCCCGCCGGGGTGTGGCGCCCTTTCGCGTAGGTACCCTGCATCGCGGAGACGAGCCGCGTCAGTTCCTGGGCATCGGCGGGCTCGGACGGAGCGATCAGAGGCAGCACGAGGCGCAGCAGATTGACCTTCCGTGCTTCCTCGGGGGAGGAGCGTTCGACGGCGAACCGGGTAGACTCCTTGGCAAGTTCGACCGTGGCGTTGATCAGCCGGGCGTACGACCTCGCCGCGAGCGATTCACTATCCGGGCTGATGTGGGTGGCGTAGACCCAGTCGGCCTCCTGGGCCTCGATCGACAGGTCGAGCAGACGCGCCTCGGCCTGATGGAGGAAGGCTCCGACCCCGGACGAAACGCCTCCGCTCACTCGGACCTCAGCCGGCTCGCCACCACGCCCTGCCTTAAGAAAGGTGAGCTAAATCGACCCCGTTCGACGGTGCGGTCAGCAGACTGTCCGCCACGAAACTCTGACGGGCGCACTGTCGACGCACCCGGCTGCGAGTCGAGGATGCAGATTTATGTATGACGGGCGTCTGACACCCGTTGGGCTACCGTGTCGGACGTGTCCGATCCTCGAGGAATGTTGGCCGCGGCCCCCTTGGCGAGCTGGGCCGAAGATGCGACGTACTATCCCCTCACGGTGCTGGCCTGCATGGGCCGAAGATACGACCGCAACGGGTTCCTAACCAATCCCCGCCGGAGCGACGACGAATGAGCCCGGTCTTCCGTAAACCTCCCCCGCCCGAACCTCCGATGGCCACTGCGCCGGTTCCCCCGCGCCTCTTCCTGGGACAGGCGACGCCGCGGGGTTACGGCGTTCGACCGAAGCTCACCCCCGAGGCGGCCGCCGCCTTCGCGACGTACGTCGACTCCGCTCGAGCGCGGGCGGCCGTCGAGGGCCGCACGCTCGTCTACACCGTTCGCTGGGGCTCCGCGCCTTAGTCCGAGTCGGGCTGTTCGTCCTCGGCTGACGCACTCGCTGTCTCTCGAGCGCGCGCCCGTCGGCTCACCGGGCGTGCCTCCTCGAGGGCGACCTTGGAGAGGGCGTCGGCGCGCTGGTTCTGTTCTCGGGGGATCCAGACCCACTGCACCGCCTCGAATTCCGAGGCGAGGCGGGTGAGCCAGGTGTGGTAGTCCTGCAGATGCTCCGCCCGAACCTGATACTCCCCCAGCATCTGTCGGATAACGAGTTGACTGTCGCCCGAGACGACAACGGTGCCTCGGAATCCCTGCTCGTGCAACCACTCGAGCGCACGGATCGCGGCGACGTACTCCGCGACGTTGTTCGTCGAGCGCTCGGAAAACGGTCGATTCGCGAGCCCGCACTCTTCGTAGTCCAGTCCCTCGCCTTCGATAGTGAACCCGAACGTAGCTACGCCGGGACCCTTCGGCGGTTGGCAGGCCCCGTCGAAGTGAACGTGGACCCCACGACCGTCCAGGGTCGTCACTCCGCGGGGGATCTGGGCATCGTCCATCGGTCGTCCTAGGCCCGGCGGCTCCGGGCGACAGTCGCCGGGGGTCGGGCAGGGAGGACCCGACAATTGCAAAGCGCTTCCGGTCTGGCGCAGGTCGGGCAGGTCGCCCGGTCGAGCACACTGCCGAGGGGCCGGTGGCACGTCCGACACTCGCGGGCGCGCGCACACCGGGGGCAGCGCGCCAGGTCGAAGGGTATCATCGAGTAGCAGTAGCGACAGTTCGCCGACTCGCGGGGATTGTAGCCCAACCCTCGGGCGGCGGGGGTCGTCGGACGGGCCGGGGAGGTCCGTCCCACCTTCAGGTCCGGATTGCCCAACGTTCCCGCGACGGTGGTGGTCCGCGGATCCTCGGAGATCGAGCCGACCAGCAGCACGGCGAGCGCCGGCGGGATGAAGTAGATCCCCGCTTCCTGCTCGATGTCGAACTGTTCCTGACCCGTCACGGCGATGGGGAACGCGATGAGGATGAATCCGAAGAGGAGGATCCCGACTCCGATCAGGATGATAGAACGGTTCATGGTCCCAAGAGGGGGCCGGCCGGCCGCCGTTCGGGATACTAGCGGGGCCGCCCACTTAAGGCCGTGGTCGAGCGAGAAAGCTCCCCGGCGCGCCGGGGTGCGTTCGGGGCCCTCCGCGCGTCTTTTTTAGGTCTCGACGGAGTCGCATCGGCATGGCAAACCCGACCGCCACTCTCCGAACCACGCTGGGCGACATCCGAATCGAGCTGTTCCGGGACCGCGCTCCGAAGACGGTCGAGAACTTCACCACGCTCGTCAAGAAAGGATTCTACAACGGCGTCGCGTTCCACCGGGTGATCCCGGGATTCATGATCCAGGGCGGCGACCCGAAAGGCGATGGCACCGGGGGCCCCGGCTACACGATCAAGGACGAGTTCGAGGCGACGCTGCGTCACGATGGGCCCGGGGTCCTCTCGATGGCGAACGCGGGCCCGAATACCGGCGGCAGTCAGTTCTTCATCACCCTCGCGAAGACCTCGTGGCTCGACGGCAAGCATGCGGTCTTCGGCCGGGTACGGGGCGGCCAGGACGTCGTCGACAAGATCGCGGCGGTGCCGCGCGACGGACAGGACCGACCCAAGACCCCGGTCCGGATCGTCGAAGCGACCATCCAGGGCGCCTAGACCCGAGGTTCGCTACGGCGGGAAGTCGTAGGGAAGACGTTCCTTCGGGGAGCGAATGTCCTCAATGGTCGTCAGCGCCCCGGCGGCGAGCGCCAGCGCGGGACCGACCATGAGCAGCAGGATCAGGTCGCCGTAGCCGAGGGAGATCCCGACGTTCGCATTCGGGATCGCCAGGTGGTAGGTCGCGTCGACGAGGATCACCCAGAGATACACGAGCGTCGCGGCCGAGGTCGCGATCGAGAGCGGGCCGTAGGCGAGCGTCGGCTTCCAGATGTAGCGGGCGACGATCAGGATCGTGATCACGATGCCCCCGACCTCGACCGTCAGGATCGGTACGGGCAGGGAGATCCCCTGGGACTCAAGGAACGTGAGCGCCGCAACGGGAAGTCCGACCAGCAGGACGACGAGCGGGACGAGGCGCAGCGCCCCGCCGAGGATCCGCCAACCCAGGGACGGGATGCGATATCCGATGACTGGCGCCGGGGCAGGGATCGGGGGGATGGAGGCGCTCACGGGATCGCCTCCGAGGGAAGAGGGACCGTGGATCCCGGCGTGACGTACTCGGCAGCGACGTGTCCGCCGGAAGGGTCGCATCCGGAGGCAACGGCGATGTTCTGGGTCTGCGAGAACGGACTGTTCGAGGGCACGTTCAGGACGAACGACCCCTGCCCGCAGTCGGGTCCCGAGGCGGGGACGACCTGGAAGTCCAGGCTACCGGAGTCCGAGAAGCTCGCGTCATTCGAGAAGGTTACCGAGACCGGAACGACCGTCGAGCCGTTGCCGCCGCTCGGTGTCCCGACGCGGACGGAGAGGTTGGCGAACGGCGCGCCCCACGACTTTTCGGTCGCGATGTCGATTGAGATAGCGAACAGATACCCATACGTCGCGTTTCCCCAGACCTGCCACTGCAGGTACTGGTTCTCGGTCAGGAGGGAAGCCCCTCCGCCCGTGAGAGGGAAGTACAGCTCCACCGGGATCGACTGGTTCGATCCCGCGGGAATGTCGGTCGGCCCGACCGTTGAGGCGACGAGGACGTCCCCGGTCGTGTTCAGGATCCGGAAGTGGAGAGCGAACTGCTGGATCGGGAAGAACCCGGAATTCGGCAACGTGAACGACGTCGAGATCGCCACCGTGCCGTTCGAGTCCATAGTCGTGGACGAGTTTCCCACGCCCGGCGACGATTTCACGACCTCGACGGCCGAGTAAGCGACGATCCCGACGTATAGGAGTACCAAGACCAGCGCGATGAGGGCGGCGCGCCGTAGCCCACGAGCGGCACGGTAGATCCCCGGCGGTCGCGGGGGTCGGCGGTAGATCGGGCTCGCGACGGACATCTGCCGGGGAAAATTATCCGCTCCCCCGCCTTGAATACCTGCCGTCGGACCGGCGCGGTCGCTCCCGCTCTCGTCGGAGCGTGTGGTACGATTTCGGACAACGTACGTTTATGCCCGCGGACCGGGAGCGCCGAGCCCGAGGACGGTCAAATGACCCACCCCAGAAATCGGGCCGCCGCAGCAGCGCTCGCGAGCGTGGTCGCCACGTTCGCGCTCGCCCTGCTCCTCGCGGTCCCCAGCGCCGGAGCCAGCCTAGTGACGAACGCGACGCCCATGGCCCATGAGCCGGCTCTGACGCCCCAGCCGGCTCCCCATCGCCTGCTCAGCCAGGCCGAACAGATGCCGGCGTTCCTGAACGGGTCGATCGTGAACACGATCTACCTGCAGGGGAACTTCGTGGGCACGGTCAACGCGACCAATTCCACCTTCGGAATGGAGCCGATGGTCGGACAGGCCGCGATCGGTATGACGCCGAACGTCTACCCGACCGCCCCCAAGAACATCCCCAACTTCACGGTTCTCGTACCGTGGTGGGGTCCGTCCGGGGACCCGCAAGCGCCCGCGTACCACCCTGTGGCCTACCACATCCAGGAGATGTGCGCCCCGGCGACCGTCGCGGTCTGCTGGGACCACCCGGCGACGATCAACGTCCCCGGTCTCGGCACGGTCCCGCTGCCCGGCCACGACCACCTGATCGGCACGGCCCGCGAGAACAAGGACACCTGGTGGAACCTCAAAGTGGTGCTCGTGCTCAACTCGAGCTACTGGCCCAACCTGAACGGCACGGGGGCCCACGCGATCACCTCGATCGCCGACCTGACCGCCGCCCAAGCCGCCGGCGCGACGAGCGCCACCCTCGGGACGAACGACTTCCTGAACTTCGCGGTCGCCAACGCCACCGGCGCGTACAACGCGACGGAGCCCCCCGCGAGCGCGGCGCTCCAGCTCTCCGAGCAGATGCCGGCGTTCCTGAACGGCAAGGTCGTCAACACGGTCTACGAGAACGGGTTCTTCACGAGCAGTAACGTGTCCCGCCGCTCGACCTACGGGATGGAACCGCTCATGACGGCGGCCGGCATCGGCGCGCAGGACATCCACGACCCGATCGCCCCGACCGCCGAGCCGAACTTCATCGTGCTCGTCCCGTGGTGGGGGCCCTCGAGCGCCCCGTACGCACCGGCGTACGACCCGGCCGCCTACGGGATCCAGCTGATGTGCGCTCCCGAGTCGATCGCGCTCTGCTACGACCACCCGTCGACGATCAACGTCCCGGGTCTCGGCACGGTCCCACTGCCCGGCCACGACCACCTGATCTCGACCGCGGCGAACCACACCGACACGTGGTGGAGCCTGATCGTGGTGCTGATCACGAACGCGAGCGTCTTCCCGAACCTCGCGGGCACCCACGGGATCACATCGCTCGCGGACCTGACCGCGGCCCAAGCCGCCGGCGACGCGTCGGCGGACCTAGCGACCAACGCCTACCTGAACTTCGAGGTCGCCTAGAGGGTCGGTCGAATCCGAACGGATCGCAAAGTCGGGGGCCCTTTCGGCCCCCAACCCATTCCCTCGGCTGCGCAGGGGCTCGATCCGGGAAGTGACGCGACCGGCCGAGGGGCAGCGGCGTTCGGGCACCCCTACGGAACTGGAGCCCCCGGTCCTCAACCTCCGCCAAAGAGGCGGCGAGCCATCCTAGGTGGACGATGAACGCCGAGGGCATCCGGGAATCCCGTTGAACTCGGAACTCCCGGACGAGACCGAGGCCTGGAGTGCGGGAGCAGTCCAGCGAAGGACTACCTCGGGCCGCTTCAGCGGCCCTAACTCTGTTCCTTCTCCGACGACGTTGGGGATGCAGATGACGGACTCCGCCGGCGACGCTGGGCAGAACGGAGAAGAACGCCGACGACCAAGGCACCGGCGGCGAAGCTCACTCCTGCGGCGACTATTAGGTCGGTCGAACTGAGGGTGTTCACCGACCCGGGCCCAGAGGTGGTTGCGTTAGCCACCACCGCGAGAGTCCCCCCCGAATTCCCTAGAACGTAGAACTCACCGTTTCCCGGGTCGTAAACGATAGTGGAGGTGATCCACCCGCGGGTGACATCGAGCGTCTGGACCAAAGCATGCGATGTTAGCGAGGTGAAGTTCACGACCCCCGTGGTACCGACTCCGTACGAGAGTATGACCCCGCCCGCGGGGTCGTACGACATCCCATTCGCGCTCCCGATAGAAAACGTGGAGAGCACTGCGTTCGACGCGCCGGAAAACACCGTCACGTTCGCCGGGTAACCCGCCTGAAGCATGCAGACATTGCCCTGGGAGTCTACGAACCCGGAAGCGAATCCGATATCGGCGCTCGGTCGGGGCACCGTTTGGATCAACTCACCGGTCGTGCCCGATATGATGTCAACTCCGAACGGACTCACGACATAGATGTCACCATTCGACGGATCCAGGACCGGCGTGCTTTCGGTTCCACCCGGCAGCGCGATCGAGGCGATGAGTCTATTCGTAGCACCCGAAATCACACTCAGGTTGGCGCCGGGGACGTAAATGTCCCCGTTCAGCGGATCGTAGAAGTCCGAGTACACGGTCCCCGGAATCCGTATGTTCGCAATCACCGAGTTGTTGCTCCCGGAAATGACGGTCAGGGCCCCGCCGCCGAGTCCGAAGAGGCCGCCGTCCGCAACGTAGAGGTCCCCGTTGTCGTTGTCAAAGGCGATGCCTTGGGGATTGAAGGGGTTGGAGGTCGAGTTCAGCATGAGCTGAACGCTCGCAATCGCAGAGTTGGTGCTCCCCGATACCACGGTCACGTTGGGAGGCGCCTGCCAGAAGTGAGAGCCGCAGTTACTACACGCAGCGTCGTAGTCCGATACGTACACGTTCCCGTTCGATGAATCCACCCCAGCGTACACCGGCTCCCACCCCGCGGTCGGGGTAGCGATGATCGAGTTCGTGGCTCCGGAGACCACCGTCACCGTCCCGTTCGCCTGAGGAAGAGAGAATGATGGAATGTACAGGTTTCCGTTCGCCCCGTCGTAGGCGACGTCCTCTCCCGCCCCGGGCACCTCCGAGAGGGGGATGGAAGTTACCACAGTGAAGGACGAATTGGCATCGGAAGACGGCTGCGCCAGCGCCGACTGGGAGACGACCGAAACTAGCAGTAAGAGTGCGCTCGCCCCAACGGCCCAGAGCTTCGCGGACGGGCGTCTGCGAGTTCCCATCGTGCTCGGCGAAGGCTAAGGGAAGTCTACGGATAAATGCGAGGGCGGGGCGTCCCGCGTGAATGCCGACGGTCCTCGCTGAAGGGTCGACCCTCGGGGCGCGGCCGGGGCAACCCGTGAGAGTTTTCCGGACCCTGAAACCGCGGGCGACGCGAAGCCACTGGAGGGATTTGAACCCCCGACCTGCTGATTACGAATCAGCTGCTCTGCCTACTGAGCTACAGTGGCGCGAACGAACGTCCGAGAGGAGTGGGACTATAATGGTGGCGGCCCCGAGGAGCCCTCGACACCGTCCAGCGCCTCGGTAACGTCCCGGACGAGGTCGTCCGGATCCTCGATCCCGAGGGCGAGGCGGACGAGGCCGTCGTCGATCCCCGCCGCCCGCAGCTCCTCCACTGGAACAAATCGGTGGGACGTCTGCCCGGGGACGCTCGCCAGGCTCTCGACGCCGCCGAGGCTCGAGGCGATGTGGACGAACCGAAGGCGTCGCAGGAACCGCTCGACCGCGGGGGCCCCGCCGGTCAGGGAGAGCGAGACCACACCCCCCCGCCCGCGCATCTGGCGGGCGGCGATCGCCTCCTCTTCGGTACTGGCCCGCCCGGGATAATGCACACGGGCAACCGCGGGATGGGACTCCGCCGCCGCGGCGACGCGCGAGCCGTTCTCGTTCTGTCGGGCCACACGGAGAGCGAGCGTCTTCAGGCTTCGCGCGAGGAGGAACGCCGCGAACGGATCGAGGGGGGCGCCGAAGTACCCTTTCGCATCGACCCGACCCAGCAATCGTTTCGGACCGACGAGTGCCCCCGCGAGAAGGTCCGAGTGTCCCGCGAGATACTTGGTCGCGCTGTGCACGACGAGGTCGGCTCCCAACGTTAACGGGGTCTGATTGATCGGCGTCGCGAAGGTGTTGTCGACCAGGAGCAGGGCGTGGACGCGGTCGCATGCCTGCGACCATCGGGCGATGTCGTGGACGCGCAGGAGCGGGTTCGTGGGGCTCTCGAGGACCACGAGGCGCGTCGCGCGGCTCACGAACTGCTCGGGCTGTTGCGCGGCGGAGTCGGAGAGCGCCCGGACCTTCACATCGAACCGTGGAAGCAGGTCGGTGAGGAGGTCGGTGGTCCCTCCGTAGAGTCCGCCGGCGGCGAGAACCTCATCCCCCGAACGGACCAGCGAGAGGACGGTGGCCGTAATGGCCCCCATGCCCGACCCGAAGAGCCGCGCTTCTTCCCCGCCTTCCAGCTGGCGGATCAACTCCGCGGGAACCTCGACGGTCGGGTTCTGGGTGCGGCTGTACAGATACGTGGCGCCATGGGCCTCACCCTCGGAGTGCTCGGCCGGGTAGTGGAACGTACTCGTCTGGTAGATCGGAGGGACGACCGCACCGGCGTTCCAGTCCGGTCGACGTGCGCCGTGGACCAACCGGGTCGTCGGACCGACCCAGGGCGGGATCGGCTCGAACCGCCGCCCCCGGCGGCTGGGCGCGCGGTCGCTCCGATCGCCGGGCGTCACCGGCGCGCGCCCCCGGTCGATCGACCCTCTCCCGAGCGGAGGAGCGCGAGTCGGGCCGGAGCGTCGATCTCGTCGAGGTACCGCGCCACGGCCGGCGGGACCAGCGTTTTCCACCCCCGGCTGACGGCGAGACGCTCTCGGACCCGCTCTCCCTCGAGATGTTTCCGGTCGACCAGGGTCGGGCTCTCGACCGTGTACTTCGCATTCTCAAATAGGGCGCGAGTGAGCGGATTGTTCGTGTAGATCCGTTCGACCGGGGGGAGAAGGGACTCCACGTATCGGACCCAGAGGGCGTGCCGATGGATGTCGGGGATCGGGACCATGCGGACGCCGTCGATCGCGGCCTCCGTGAGCGCTCGTTCGGTCATCTCGACCCGCTCGCCCGAAGTGAACGGATTCTTCCAGGTGAACGACTCCTGGGCGCTGCCGATCCCGAGGATCAGCTGTTCGTTGGGACGGCTGGAGCGGATCTCCCGGACGACCTCGAGGTGGCCCCGATGGAACGGCTGGAATCGGCCGACGAGCAGGCCGCGCACGGACCGTTCCGTATCACTCGGGACTCAAATCTTCCACGTCGTCCAGGAACTCGTCGATGTGGGGACAGCGTGCCGTCAGGTAGTGGCGACAGTGGGAACAGTGCTTGTCGTCCCACGCGGGGAGCAGCTGGCGGTTGAACTCGTAGCACGGGCGGTTGACGAACCGGTCCTCGTCGTTCTCGTCCGTCTCCTCCGGCTCCGGGTCGAAGGTCCCCCGCGAGAGCGGCGTGTGGACCGGGCTGCGGAACGTGCTCTTCACGAACTCGCCGGCCGCCCCGGCGGCGGAGGAATGTTCCCGCCAGAAACGGAGGGTGTCTCTTCACCGGTGCGACTCGTCGCGTGGACCATGGCGGCCAGCCGCTCGAGCAGCGACTCCTTCTTCGAGCCCTGGCCGACCAGTGCGTACTTGAGCACGTCTCGGAGGGTTCCCACGGGGATGACCTCGATCGCGCCCCGGTAGCGGGTCTCGAGGACGAGGTCTTCCATGTTGTCTTCAGGAATGAGGACGCGTTTGATCCCGGAGTCGGCCGCCGCCTCGACCTTGGCCGTGACCCCGCCGACGGGAAGCACCTGGCCGCGCACGGAGAGCGACCCGGTCATGGCGACCGACTGGTCCACGGGGACCCCTTCGAGTGCGCTGATGACGGCCGTCGCGATCGAGACGGACGCGCTGTCCCCCTCGACGCCGTCGGACGTGCCGACGAACTGAATGTGGATGTCGTATCGGGAGATGTCCTCGCCCGTGTACTTCTTGATCAGGGCGCTGACGTTCTGGACTGCCTCCCGTGCGATCTCCCCCAGCTTCCCGGTCGCGACCACCACACCGCCGTCACGCGTCTGGGCCGGAGTCACCTCGGCCACGATCGGAAGGACGATGCCGGAGAACTCGGCCATCCCCGTCTGTGCGTTGATCGCCGCGAGACCGTTCACGACCCCGACGGCCGAGCCCTCGGTCGAGAACATGCGGTACTCCTTGCGGCGCTCGATGTAGCGGTCTGCGATCTGCTGCTCGAGCGACCGGCTGGCCCGCTTGGCGCGGACGACCTGCTCGGCGTGGACGATCGGGACCCCTTCGGAGAGGGCGATGTCGCCCGCCACCCGAACGAGGCCCCCGAGTTCCCGAAGGCGCAGGGTGAGCTGTCCGGACCGGCCCGAGCGGCGCTGGGCCTCCCGTACGACCTCCATCACCGCGGCCGTATCGAAGTGCGGGATCTTCTTGTCCTTGAGAATTTCCTGGGCCACGAACCGGACGAGCTTCATTCGGTTCTCGTTGGTGTCGGGCATCGTCGTCTTGACGAACAACTCGTACCCGTAGCCCCGGATCCTCGAGCGCAGCGCAGGGTGCATCGTCTGGACGCTGTCGATGTTCCCGGCCGCGACCAGGACGAAATCCGCCGGAACCGGCTCGGTCTTCACCATCGCGCCGGCCGAACGCTCCGATTGGCCGACGATGGGGAACTTGCGCTCCTGAAGGGCCGTGAGCAGCGAGTGCTGGCTCTCGATCTTCAGCAGGTTGATCTCGTCGATGAAGAGCACGCCGCCGTTGGCCCGGTGGATCGCTCCGACCTCGACGCGGTCGTGCGGAGGGGTCTCGAGCCCTCCCGACTGGAACGGGTCGTGCTTCACGTCGCCGAGTAGGGCACCGGCGTGGGCGCCCGTCGCGTCGATGAACGGCGGCCGGTCGTCCGGGGCGTGCGAGACGAGTAGTTTCGCGACTCCGACCCCGGAATCGTTCCGACCGCCCGAGAACCGAACGAGGGCGTAGATGATGAACACGATCAGGATCCCGAGGAGCAACGCCGTGAGGTCGTGGGTCACCAGCACGATGTAGATCGTGAAGGCGAACACCGCGAGGGAGATGATCACGAACAGGATCGTACGCTGTTCCTTCTTCTGCGCCGCTTCCAGCTTCTGAGCGGCCACGATCTCCTTGCCCTTCCCCGAAGGGACGACCCGGATCTTCGGCTCGTTCGAATCCTCGTTATTGGGGTACGCGAGGATGTCCTGGAGTTGCTCCTTGGGCAGGAAGTCGACCATGGCCCGGGCGAGCATGCTCTTTCCCGTGCCCGGTTCTCCGATGAGCATCATGTGCCGCTTCTGAGTCGCGGCCTTGCGGGCGACCTCGACCGCCTCGTCCTGACCGATCACCTGGTCGAGGAGCCGGGGCGGAACTTCGATCTGGGCCGTACTCTGGAACGGCAGGGTTCGGCCCCACTCCTCGAGGTCGACAATCGGGGCGGCCTCCGGAGGCTGGTTCGACGGTGTATCCGCGTCTTCTGGCATGGTGGCGTCTCGACCCGGTCGCCCGGGACGTTCGCCGTGCGAACTATGGGGTGGACTCTATAAAGCACTTAGGGGACGAGCAGGTAACTCGTCAGTCCGGAACGCCCCGATTTCGGCGCTCGCTACCCCCTCACAGGGTCGCTCGTTATCTATCGAACAAGGCTCCTCGGACCGGCGGGGGGCGTGACCGAGCGGCTGGACGGCAAACCGGTTGCGGATGCGATCGATGCCCGCACTCGCCTGCGGATCCAGGGCGCGACTCCGCCGTCGCTGGTGAGCGTGCACCGGGCGGCCGAAAGCCCCTTCCGTTTCTACCTCCGACGGCAGGCCCGAGCGGCGGAGTCGGTCGGCGTGCGCTTCCGGGAGGAGGCCTTGGCGCCTGCGGATGGGCCGGCCCAACTGGAGGCACGGATGCGTTCGTACGATGAGGACCCGTCGGTGCACGCGGTCCTGCTCGAACACCCGCTACCGGCCCCGTTCGACTTCTTCGCCGCCATCTCCCAGCTCCGTCCGGAAAAGGACGTGGATGGAGTGGGGGCGCCCAACCTCGGCCGACTGGTGGCGCAGCGCCCGGTCCACGTGCCGGCGGTAGCGCTCGCCGCGATCGAGATCGCCCGCCACTATCGCGTGCCCCTCGAGGGCGAGCGGGTGGCCGTGATCGGGCGGTCCGAGACGGTCGGCCTGCCGCTGGCGATCTGCCTCGCCGGCCGCGCCGAAGGAATGAACGCGACGGTGACCCTCGCGCATTCCCGGACCCGAGAACTTTCTCGCGCGCTGGCCGGGGTACGCACGATCTTCTCGTGCGTCGGTCAGCCGGGACTCCTGAACCGCACGGTCGTACCGGAAGGCGCGACGGTCATCGACGTCGGCCTCTCCAGCGTTCCCGACCCCAGCGCGAAGGGCGGCACGCGCGCGGTCGGAGACGTCGACGCGAACTCCCTGGACGGTTGGGCGGCCGGCGTGACCCCGGTGCCCGGGGGAGTCGGGCCGGTCACCGTCGCCGAGCTCATGGCCAGCGTGGTGCATGCGCGGGACCTGTTGAGCCCCGGGGAGGTCCCGTAGTGACGACGGAGTCTCGGATTTCGCCCCCGAAGCGCCCCGCCGGCAAGCCCCCGTTGCATTGTCGGGACTGCCCGATGTGGTACGGTGCCGAGGACGAAGGCTGGGGGCCCTGTTCTATCAAGAACCGTCGCGGCGACCGACGGTATCTGACGTACGGCGGCCACGAATGTGACGAGGGTTATGTGCTCTCCACCAGCGCGCCGGTCCTCACGCGGGCCGACTCGTTGAGCGGGTTGCGCTCCACTTCGAGGGCGTCGGCCGTCGGGTACACTTCCACCTCGAAGGCGGGCCAGGGGAGTCGGCGGGCGACGCGGCGCAAGACGTCCGGGGCGAGCTCCACGCGGCGGCGTTCTCGGTCGACCCGGTAATCGCCGGGTCCGAGCCGGACGCGCTTTGCGACGCGAGAGGCCCAGCGAGCGAGGTCTCCGGAACCGGTCGCTTCGACCACGCCCAGGAGCACGGTGCCGTCGGCGGTCCGGTCCGCGAACGAGGGAGCGGTCCGCTCCGCTCGACGTAACAGGCGCTGCCGCAGCTGCACGCTGTCCTTGAACCGGGAAGAGCAGTAGTGTACCGGGATCGAGAGGCGCATCTCGCGAACGACCCGCTGCGCGACCGCCCGGCTCCCCCGCACTCCCCACCCGTTCCACGGGTCGACCCGATACCCCCGATCGTGGAGCTGGTCCTCGTTCGTCTCGGAGAACTCGAGCTCGTTCAGGTTGACGAAATCAACACCGATCTTTTCGAGCGCGAGGAGGAGCCGTCGCAGCTCGGCCTCCTTTTCGGGCAGCACCGGGATCTCCACTCCCCGGCGGATCCCCCACGATGGGGCCTCCTCGAGCACGGCGCGGTACGCGCCTCCTCCTCCCGTGAGCGGTCCCCAGAGGTAGTGGGGGATGTGGAGCCGAAACTCGTCCAGCCCGGCGTCCGCGAGACGACGCAGCTTCTCCGGGTTCGGCTCGTGCGTGTAGAGGTGGATATTGTGCTCGGCCCCGAACTCGGACTTGAGGAGCCGAACGTAGTGCTCGACCCGGTCGACGACGCCAAGCGGGTCGCCTCCCGTGATCCCGGTGCCGGCGGCGCCGATCGCTCGCGCCTCGTCGAGGACGTCCGCGTCCGAGGTGACCCGGCGCTCGTTCGCATAGATCCCGTCCAGCTGGTTGCGCGTGGGGGAGACCGGGCAGTAAAAGCAGCGGAACCGACAGAGCCCCGTGACGAACAGGACCATCTTGCGGCCCTCCTGGCACTGCGTGCACGCCGGCGAAAGCTCCCCGCGATGGCTGGACGCCATCGGGAGCAGGTGGAGGCTTCCGGTCTGCATGGGAGGCGAGGGAGGTGGGCCCCTCGGTAAAAGCGTTGCCGACAGCTCGCTCACGGCGGAGGGACGGCCCCGCGCAGGATCAGGAGCGTGGAGGTCGCGTGGGCGAACAGCGTTCCGCCCCTGTCCACGAGTCGCGCCTCTGCGGTTGACACGCTAGCCCCCCGGTGGACGAGCTTGCCTTCCGCCCGGAGGGCGCCCGAACTCTCGACGACGGGTCGGACGAAGTTGACCTTCAACTCGAGCGTCGTGTAGATCACGCCGGCCGGCAGGGTCGTGTGCAGCGCACACCCCATGGCGGAGTCGAGCAGCGTCGTCACGATCCCCCCGTGGACGGAGCCGATCGGGTTGTACATGAACTCGGCTGGATCGAACTCGAAGACGGCGGCGGACGGTGCGACCGAGACCAGCCGAAGGCCGAGGAGCTCCGCGATCGGCGGTGCCGGCAGGTCCCCCTTCGCGATCTTCTGGAGAAAGTCGATCCCGCTCAGCTCGTGGGCCGGGGCGGCGACGACCATCGGGTCGAGCCATCGGACCGTCCGGACCCGGGCGGGCTCCGCCGGCGGCGGGTGGGGCGCCTTCGCGGGCTTTTTCTCCGCCATGCTGCTCGGTCTCCTCCGCCAGCCCCTCGCGAGGCCGAGAACGCCATCCCCCGGTTCCTCTAAGGAATTCCCCCCGAGTTCGCCCGGTCGCCGGCGGCTTTCCCGTGCGGTGGTGGTCCGACGCCACCAAGTGAGACCGAGGGACGCTCGGGGCGCATCCTCAAATCCCCCGCCCGAATGGGCGCGGCCGACCACAGAGGGATTGCGCGATGGAGATGCAACCGGGCCAGATGGCGTACGACCGCGCGAGCACCGTCTTTTCGCCCGACGGCCGGCTCTTCCAGGTGGAATATGCGCTCCAGGCGATCCAGATGGGCGGCACCGCCGTCGCGGTCACGTACGACACCGGAATCGTGTTCGTTGCCTTCCGGAACCTCCCGGTCAGCACGCTCGCCGAGGCCGGCTCGATCGAGAAGAGCTTCGCGATCGACAATGGTCTGGGCTGCGTGACCGCCGGCCTGATCGCCGACTCCCGGGTCCTCGTCGAGTTCCTGCGAGTCGAGGCCCAACGCCACCGGCTCACCTTCGGTGAACCGGCCCCCTACACACTCCTCGGCCACGCGCTCGGCACGCTCCTTCAGCAGTTCACGCAGTTCGGCGGGACCCGACCGTTCGCGGTCTCCCTGCTGCTCGGCGGGTTCAACGGACAGACCCCCGGACTGGTGGAGCTCGACCCCAGCGGGGCCACGATCGGCTGGAAGGCCTATGCGATCGGCCGCAATCGCCGCGCGGTGGCGGACTTCCTCGAAGAGAAGGTCTCCGAGAAGCTCAACGAAGAGGCGGCGTTCAAGCTCGCGGTCCAGGCGGTCGCCGAGGGTTCCCCGACCCCGTTCCAGCCCGAAGCGCTCGACGCTGCGATCCTCGAGCCCGAGAGCGACCTGCGACGCCTTCCCCCGCCCGAAGTGGCGCGACGCGTCCAAGGTCTCCCGTTCATCGGCGCCCCCGAGCGAAAGTCGACCAGCCGCTGAACGCCCTCGCTCCCCGGCCTTAAGGGAACGGCGCGCATCGCTGGAGCATGTCGCAGCGCCTGGAGTTCTCGCCCCGCGACGCGCGAATCCTCGTCGAGTATAATCGAGCCGTCTTCGAACGGTTCGTCCGACGCGTTCGGAATCTCCCAGGGAAGGAAGCGACGCGCCGTCGGGGGATCGGTCACGAGTCGCTGTTCGACACGCTGGTCCACATCCTCAACGTCGAGGAGGTATGGCTCGTCTACATCGTCGGCGGGCGCAACTCCGACCAGGAGCTGGGCGCTCTGTTCGACGACCCGACTCGACATCCGACAACGTGGAAAGGGTTCGATGAGTACTCGGAGCGCGTTTGGGTCGGGGTCCAGAAGACGGTCCGCGGCCTCACACCGACCGCGCTCGACCGCCGCGTATCCGCATTCTGGATGAAGGGCCAGTACACGGTCCGCGACGCGCTCTTCCAGACCACGTTCGAAGAGGCACACCACCTCGGCGAGGTGATCGGCGCCCTCTGGCAGGACGACCGCCGGCCACCGGACATGACGTGGATCGACGTCCGTCGCGCGGCCCGCGCGCGTCGCCGCTAGTCGGCCGACGTACGGCGGACCGGGCGCGAGTCCGCCCCGTCGAACTCTTCGCGGAGGCGCATCCGTCGTCGCGTGCGGTGGTACGTGACCGCGAACCGGTGGGCCTCATCGCGCACCGCCCGCAGGAGCAACATCGGAGCGACGTTCGGATTCGGCCGGAGCGGGACCGCCCGGTCGGCGAGGTAGACCTCTTCCTCGCGCTTGGCGAGTCCGATCGTGGGGATGCGGTCCGCGAGCCCGAGCGCGGAGAGCGATGACAGGGCGGCGGAGAGCTGGCCGGCGCCCCCATCGATCAACAGGAGGTCGGGAAGGATCTCGGACTCCGCGAGGCGACGGAGGTACCGCCGCCGGACCACCTCGGCCACCATCGCGAAGTCGTTCATGCCGGGGACCGTGCGGATCCGGAACCGTCGGTACTCGGAGCGCTTGGAGATGCCGCGCTCGAAGACGACCAGGGACCCGACCGCCTCCGACCCCTGGAAGATCGAGATGTCGATCCCTTCGATCCGGTTCGGGATCGTCGGGAGTTCGAGGAGACTCTGCAACGCGAGCAGGACCTCCCGAGGCGCCGGGCGGGCCACGACCTGGTCGACCGTCGCCCGCGCGAGACGCTCCGCCAGTCGCCCGAGTGCCGCGTACCTCCCCGTGGGCCGGAAGTGCACCTCGACACCCCGCGGACCGAACAGCTCGTCCAGGGTGGCGTCGATCCCGGCCGGTCGCGGGCCGACGATGTAGACCCGTTCGGGGAGCTCGAGCCGGCCCCCGTAGTATTGCGTCAGGAACTGCCGAAGGACCTCCCCCGGTTCGGGAAGGTCGTCCGCCGGGATCGTGACGAGGTGCGGCTCGGTGTGACGAACCTCTCCCTCTTCCACGCGGAGCAGACCGACGGCGACGCGCAACGTCGAGGGCTCCTGGGGGAACGCCATCGCGAGGACGTCGGAACGAGCGTTCCCCCGCCCCAGGACCGACTGGCGTTCCGCGAGCGCGCCGAGCCCGGAGAGGGCGTCCCGGAGGAGCGCGGCGCGCTCGAACTCCTCCCGTCCCGCGGCGGCGCGCATCTCCCCTTCCACCTCGGCCCGCACGAGCGAGGCATCCCCCCGGAGGATCGAGACCGCGCGGTCGATGCGCGTCCGGTAGGCGTCGCGGTCGATCGCCCCGATGCACGGCGCGGCGCAGAGCTTGAGGTGGTAGTAGAGGCACGCCTCCTTCGGGAGCCGGACGCAGCGGCGGAGCTGGAACAGGTCCCCGAGCAATCGCTCCACGCCGCGCGCCTCCCGTGCGCTCGTGTAGGGACCGAACAGCAACGTGCCGGCCCGACGGCTCGGGCGGCGAACGAGGATGATCCGCGGGAACTCCTCCCCGGCGGTGACCGCCAGGTACGGGTAGCTACGGTCGTCCTTCAGGAGGACGTTGTACGGCGGTTGATATTGCTTGACGAGGCTCGCCTCGAGCAACAGCGCCTCGCGTTCGCTCGACGTCGGAACGAACTCGACGCTCGCGCTCTGCGCGAGGATCGTTCCGTCCTTCTCGATCTTGGCCCGCAGGTGGTCCAGGACCCGACGTCGCAGGCTCCTCGCCTTGCCGACGTAGACGACGTCGCCCCGGGCCGATCGGAAGAGGTAGACTCCCGGGGCGTCGGGCCCGGTCCGGAACCCCTCCCCCGTGGCCGCCGCGAGCTGGCTCGCGGGGACGAACGCGGGGAGCTCGACCCGACGCTCGTCGCTCATCGGCGGGTCGGCCGCGGCACCATGATGGGGAGCGAGAGCACGGGCTTGAGGAAGCGGCCGGTGTGGGACGCCGGGGTCTGGGCGACCTGCTCGGGAGTTCCGGCCACGACGACGTGGCCGCCCGCGCCGCCGCCTTCGGGGCCGAGGTCGATCACCCAGTCCGCGGACTTCAGCACCTCCACGTTGTGCTCGATGACGACGACGGTGTTCCCTCCCCCGCGCAGTCGGAAGAGGACCTGGAGCAGACGCTCCACGTCGGCGAAATGTAGGCCCGTGGTCGGTTCGTCCAGGAGGTAGAGCGTCTTCCCGGTCGGCGGCTTGGCGAGTTCGTAGGCGATCTTGATCCGCTGCGCCTCTCCCCCCGAGAGCGTCGTGGCGGCCTGGCCGAGATGGACGTAGCCCAGTCCGACCTCGACGAGCAGCCGGAGGCGGCTCTCGATCCGTCGGTGGTGCTGGAAGAACTCGAGCCCCTCGTCGACGGTCATCGCGAGGACGTCCGCGATCGTCCTCTCCTTGAACGTGACCTCGAGGGTCTCCTCGTTGAACCGCTTGCCGCCGCACTCCTCGCACGCGACGTAGACGTCGGGGAGGAAGTGCATCTCGTAGCGGATCACCCCGTCGCCCTCGCACGCCTCGCACCGGCCGCCGGCGACGTTGAAGCTGAACCGGCCGGGAGCGAAGCCCCGCGCTTTCGCTTCGGGCAGGCTGGCGTACAGCTCGCGGATCGGCGTCATCACGCCCGTGTACGTCGCGGGATTGCTCCGGGGGGTCCGGCCGATCGGGGACTGGTCGATGAGCAGCACGCGGTCGATCTCGTCGATCCCCTCGATGTAGTCGTGCTTGCCGGGAGTGTCGCGGCCGAGCCCGAGGTGACGACGGACGGCCTTGTAGAGGATCTCCTCGAGGATCGTCGACTTGCCGCTGCCCGAGACGCCCGAGAACGCGACAAAGAGGCCGAGCGGGATCCGCACTTCGTCCCCCTTGAGGTTGTGTTCCCGAGGTCCGTGGATCGTCAGGAAGCGCTGGCCCGGGGGTGCCCGCTGGAGCGGGACCTCGATCGCTCGTCGGCCCGAGAGGAATTGGGCGGTGATCGACCGGGGGGTACCCGCGATGCGGGCGGGCGGTCCGGAATAGAGGATCTCGCCGCCGTGCACTCCGGCGCCCGGACCGAGGTCGACGAGCCAGTCGGACTCGCGCATCGTCATCTCGTCGTGTTCGACGACGAGCAGGGTGTTGCCGAGGTCGCGCAGTGTCTTCAGCGTCGCGAGCAGACGGGCATGGTCACGGGGATGCAGCCCGATGGACGGCTCGTCGAGGATGTAGAGCACCCCGACCAGCCCCGACCCGATCTGGGTCGCGAGAGCGATCCGTTCGGCCTCCCCACCCGAGAGCGTACCCGAGCCCCGGTCCAGGGTGAGATACGTCAGGCCGACGTTCTCGAGGAAGCCGAGGCGGGCGCGGATCTCCTTCACGACCTGGCCCACGATCTGCTCGTCCCGCTCGGCGAGCTCGAGCCCGCGGAACATCGCGGCCGCCTCGAGGACGGTCATCGCCGCGACGTCCGCGATCGACTTGCCCTCGACCGTGACGCCGAGGCTGGCCGGCTTCAGCCGACGACCGTTGCACTGGCGGCACGGAGTGAACGCGAGGAAGCTGAGGTAGTACTCCTTCGCGCCCTCGCTCTTGGTCGACTTCCACCGACGCTCAACCGCGGCGACCAGTCCCTCGCGCAGCCATCCGGTGCCCCACCAGTGCCCGGGTCCGCGGGCCGACCAGCCGAGGCTCTTGTCGGAGCCGTAGAGGAGTGCCTTCCACCCCTTTTCGGATAGCTCGCGGACCGGCCGGTTCGGATTGTATCCGAACATCTCCCCGAACCCCGCGAGGCCGCGCGTCTCCGGCGTGAGCCCCCAGACGGCGACCGCCTTCCCGAGGGGCTTTTCCTTGTCGGGGATGATCCGGTCGGGGTCGGCGTGGAGCGTGGCACCGATCCCGAGACACTCGGGACACGCGCCGAACGGGTTGTTGAACGAGAACATCCGGGGAGTGAGTTCCTCGATCGAGAATCCGCACTTGGGACAGGCGCGTCGGCTGGAGAACGTCTCGCGCGCACCCCCCGGGAGCCGAAGGATGACCAGTCCGTCCCCCAGGTCGCGGGCCAGGGACACCGCCTCCGAGAGTCGGCTCTCCTCGCCCGGGACGACCTCGAAGCTGTCGACGACGACCTCGATCGTATGCTTCTTGTTCTTTTCGAGGCGGATCTCCGGCCCGGGGAGCCGGACCTCGACCCCATCGACCACGAACCGTCGGTAACCGGCTTTCCGCAGGCGGTCGAGGACGTCCCGGTGCTCGCCCTTCATCGCGCGCACCACGGGCGCGATCAGGTCGACCCTCCCGCCGTTCGCACGGGCGGTCACGGCCGTCGTGATCCGGTCGACGGACTGAGGGGCGATCTCCTCACCGTCGTTGGGGCAGTGCGGGATCCCGATGCGGGCATAGAGGAGACGCAGGTAGTCGTAGATCTCGGTCACGGTGCCGACCGTGGAACGAGGGTTGCGACTCCCGGCGCGCTGTTCGATCGCGATCGCCGGAGAGAGTCCCTCGATCGTGTCGACGTCCGGCTTGTCCATTTGGCCCAGGAACTGGCGGGCGTACGAGGAGAGGCTCTCGATGTACCGACGCTGGCCCTCCGCGTAGAGGGTGTCGAAGGCGAGGGACGACTTTCCGGACCCGCTCACGCCGGTGATGACGATGAACTTCCCGCGCGGGAGGTCGATCGAGACGTTCTTGAGATTGTGCTGACGAGCGCCGCGGATGCGGATCGAGTCGGACGGTTCGGCCATGTTCGTCGTCCTCCTACGCCGGAAGGAGCGCGCCCACCGTCTCCTCGAGGCGCGACAGCACGTGCGCCTGGACCCGCTGTCCGAGCTCGGCCGAGGCCGTGCGCGTGTCGCCCATGACACTCTCCGGCCACTCGGCCGGCGTCCCGGATCCGGGGAGGAACGGACTTCGGCGGTTCTGTACGACGGGCCGTTCGGCTCCGACGGTCTCCGGTGCGATCGCGAGTACCCGCGACGTCTCGAGGAGACCGGCGTGACCGTCGGTCGCGGGGGAATCCTTTCCGCGAAGCTCGTAGACAAAGTCGTAGTCCGAAAGGACGACCACTCGCGCTTCGGGGTGGAGGCGCATCGTCTCGTCCGCCGCCTCCCGGAGCGCCGCCATGTGACCGCGCTCGGCGTGGCCCGAGAGGACCAGCAGGCGGCGCACCCCGTTCCGGGCCAGTTCGCTGAGCACCCCCACGACGTGCGTCTCCAACTGGGCCATCGAGAGGGAGACGGTGCCGGGGAATCGGCGCGCCCCCGGAGCGGAACCGTAGGCCACGGTGGGTGCGACCCATGCGTCGACCTTCTCCGCCAACGCGGTCGCGGTCGCCTCGGCCTGGATCTGGTCCGCTCCGAGCGGGAGGTGCGGGCCGTGGGCCTCGAGGGCCCCGACCGGGACGATCACGAGCGGGTTCGCACCGAGCCGTCGCTCGAACGTACGCGAATCGAGGTCGATGAGGCGTCGGGACGTAGTCACGTACAGAAAGACCGGACCACCGTATTTAACGCGGGCCCGGAGGTCGAGGAACACCTCGGCCCGGGCGGCGCGGGGGCCGACCTCTTACGTCTTCGACGTGTCGTTCCCGGCTTACGCCCGGTCCCCGTTCCGCTACGGAGGGGTGGGCGCCGTACCCGCCGGAGGGCTGCTCGCGGCCGGCTCGGCGGTCTTGGCCGATTTTCGGGGTGCGCGGGGCTTCGACGGGACCGCCGACTTCGCGCGCGACTTGGCGGCGGGGCGTAACTTCTTCGCCGCGGCGGCCTTCTCCTTCGCCGCGGCCTCCTTCGCGGCCTTCTTCTCGGCCCGGGCGGCGACCTCTTTCACCCGGGTCGGGCACTCCGGGTTGATGCAGAGCGTCCACGGCGGCCGACCGGCCTCGATCGCGGTGACGACGGGGGCGCCGCACTCGGGACACGGCGGATGGTCCCGGTCCAACTTCCCCCGCTGCGGGAGAGGGTAAGTGACACGGCAAGTGGGGTATCCGGTGCAGCCCACGAACCGTTTCCCGAGGAACGAGTAGCGGATCTCGAGGGGATTGTGACACGCCGGGCAGGTTCCGATCCGGAACGCCTTGTGATGCTCCGCGCACTCGGGGTTGACGCAGTACAGGTCCGGTCGTTGGCCGCGGAACGTGATCTTGAGTCTCGGGGCCTTGCAGGTCGCGCAGAGGAACTCCGGGGCCGGCTCGATGAACCCGGCCGCCGGCAGCGCGTACGTCACCGTGCACGACGCCGGATTGTTGGCACACTGGACCCAGCGCGAGCCGCGCGGGCTCCGAGCGAGAAGGAGCGCACCCCCACACTTGGGGCACGGACCCACGAAGTGCTGCCGGTCGAGCGCCCCGGTCAAGGTCTCACGGACGCCGCCGGCGTTCGCGGCGAGCAGGGCGTGCGCCTCGCGGAGCATCTCCCGAGACTCCTCGAGGACCTCCGACTTCTCCTTCTTCGATTGGGCGACGAGCTCCATGTCCTCTTCGAGCCGATGGGTCATCTCCGGGCGGGTGATGACCGGGGCATGCGCCTTCAGCGCCTCGGTCACCGCGATGCCGGTCGTGGTCGGTTCGAGCAGGCGCTGGTTCACATAGTGGCGGTCGAACAGTTTCTGGAGGACGTCGTGCCGGGTGCTCTTCGTCCCGAGGCCGAGTCGCTCCATCTCCTGGATCAGTGAGCCCTGCGTGTACCTTCGAGGCGGCTTGGTCTGGTCCTCCAGGAGTTCCACCTTGGTGATCGGGACGGTTTCTCCCGCGACCAGTACCGGCATCGGCGACTGTTCCGGTTGCGAGTACGGATAGACCCGGTACCAACCGGGGTCGGTCAGTCGCTGCCCCTTCCCTTGGAACGGCTCGCCGCGGATATCGACAGCCGCGAGCCGCGAGATCCCGAGGGCGTCGGGCGCCACGGTCGCGAGGAACCGGCGAACGACCAGCTCGTAGACCTTCGCGTGGTCCGGCCGCAACTTCTTCGGGTCTACGGCTCCCGTCGGATAGATCGGCGGATGGTCCGTCGTCTCGGTCCGTCCGCGAGTCGGCCGGAAGCTCGGCTGCTGGAGGACGAACTCGGCCGCCTCAGCGAACGGTCCGTCCTTGAACTTCTCAACGAGCGGGCGCAGGCCGAGGCCCCGGGGATAGACCGTGTTGTCCGTTCGGGGGTAGCTGATCAGACCCTGGGTGTAGAGGTCCTCCGCGATCCGCATGACGGTCGAGGCCCCGAGCCCCTGGCGGGTCGCCTCCGCGACGAACAGGGTCGTCGAGAACGGCACCGGAGGACGACGCCGTGTTTCCTCTTCCTTGAACTCCTTGACCAGAGCAGCGTCGGCACCCTCTACCCGCCGGAAGACGGCGTCGGCCTCCGCCTTGTCCTCCCAGATCCCGTGCGTGTGATGGAGGCGGAATGCCTCGCCGTCCTTCGCTCCGTCGGCCTTGACCTCCCAGAATGGGGTCGGCACGAACTCCTTGATCGCCTGGTCGCGTTCGACGAGTAACGCGAGAGTCGGCGTCTGGACTCGTCCTACGGAGAGGAAGCCTCGTCCCCGTTGCTGGGCGGTGAGCGAGAGATATCGGGTCAGCAGGGCGCCCCAGACCAGGTCGATCTCCTGACGGGCGGACGCCGCCTCGGCGAGGGCCGTGTCGAGGGTCTGGAGGTTCGAGAAGCTGCGCTCGATCTCGTCTCGCGTCAACGCGCTGTAGCGCGCCCGCTCGACCTTGATCTGCGGATGGACCTTCTGCAGGAGCTCCAGACACTCCTGGCCGATCAGTTCCCCTTCGCGGTCGAAGTCCGTGGCGATGATCACCCGGTCGTATCCTCGCACGATCGACTGCAGCGTGGTGACGATCCCGGTTTCGGTGACCCTCTTGAGCGGGGTCGTCTCGAGCAACTGGGGAAGGCCGGCGAGGGTCCACTCCTTGAGCTCGGGAGGGTAGTCGAGCTCGACGATGTGCCCTCGGAGCCCCACGACGGCGTACGGCCCTTCGGGTCGGTCGAATTCGAAGACGTTCGTCCCCTCGATGCGGGAACGCTTCATGCGGCCGTCGGAGAGCACGACCGCGATCCGGAGCGCGGTGTTGAACTTCTCTGCGACGACGAGGGTTCGGATCTTGGACACGACACTACGAGGTCGAAGCGGCTAGATAAGCGTCCCCCGCCTCCGCCGAGGAAACCGGCTCCCGAACGTGGGCGCGCGCGTTCGGCCGGCCAAGAATCCGGGGTGCGGGCGAAACCGCAAGAGGCCGCCTGCGTTGAGGGCCCATGGTCCGGCTGGAGAACCCGCCCGAAAACCCCTGCTTTGGCTGCGGCCCGGAGCACGCTCGGGGATTGCGACTCTCGTTCGAGAAAACGCTCGGCGCCGACGGGGTCGAAGAGATCCAGAGTACGTTCACGCCCGGTACGGACGAGGTGGGCTGGCCCGGGATCTTCCACACGGGGCTCCACTTCACCGTACTGTACGAGGTGTCCTACTGGGCGGCGTTGACCCTGGGCGGTCGGCTCATGGTCAGCACGGGCGCCGTGTCCTACGAGCACCGTCGTCTGCCGCGCGTCGGCCGACGTCATGTCGCCCGGGCCCGGCTGGCTCCCGGTACGGGCGATCTACGCTCGATCCGGGCCGTCACCGAGACGGACGAGGGCAAGGCGTGCGGCACGATGGATTCGACCTGGCGCGTCGTCGACCGGGCGGAGGTCGACCGCAGTGGGCTCCGTCTCCCCGCCTACCTGCTGGAGGAAATCCGGGAGTAGCGTAGGTGGGGGCGTCGTCGCGACGACCTCGACGAACCGGAGCGTTCTCACCTTCGGCGTCGGTCGACTTTTCACGCGAGAACTATAATAGCCTCGGGACACCCCTCGCGCCACCGTGCCGCGGTAACTCAGTTTGGGAGAGTGCAAGACTGAAGATCTTGAAGCCGCCGGTTCAAGCCCGGCCCGCGGCACCTCCCGCTTGACCTCGAACCCCGAGCATCGTCCGAGCGCGGTACACCGAGACCGCCCTCCCCCGGTGACTCCCCGTCCGCCGACGTCCCCGCAGGGCGCGCGGCGGCCCAGCGGCCCGGAGGACGAACCGTCGTTCGAGTCGGTGCCGAGTGGGGTCGAATCTACTTCTTCGGTACGAACCAGATGTCGGTCATCGAGTACTTCGGGTTCGGGTCGAACCTGGCCTCGACCGGCATGCCGACGTACAGGTCGGACTCGACGGCCTCCTTGAGCCGGACGAGCAGGAGACTGCCGACCCCTTCGAACTCGACGAGCGCCAGGTTGTACGGGGTCTCCTTGAGGAACGCCTCGCTCCCGAAGTGGCACGTCGTCCACGAGTGCGTCCGTCCCGACGTCGGGAGGTCGATCCACTCGGTCGGCGCACCGCACACCATGCAATGGCTGCGCGGAGTCGCATACACGAAGCCGCACTTCGGCCGTCGACACTTCGACCCGCGCAAGCGGCCCTCGGCGAGACCGAGGAAGAACGGGGAGTCCTCGGCGTAGCTGTGGATGTAGTTGATCGTGTACGGGTAGTGGATGATCAGGCTCTCGACGCCCTCGGCGTCCCGGAAGAGCGCGGCGCCGTTCTTCTCGAGCTCCGCCTGAACCTCCCGGAACTTCGTAAAGGTCGGGGGACGGGCCCTCACTTGAACCCCCGTTCGAGGACCGAGACGGTCACGGCCGACCCCGTGCCCGCGTGGCTGTGGATCGCCCCGCGGCGGGCGTTCGGGAGTTGCAGAGCGGGGTCGCCGAAGTGCTTGGCGATCGTCCCCTGCAGCTGCCAGAAGGCGAACACCCCCTGCATCAGTCCGGTCGCGCCGACGGGATGGCCACAGGCGATCAGGCCGCCGGAGGGGTTGACCGGGATCTCCCCGGCGCGCGAGGTGGGGAAACCGTAATCGATCCCCTTCAGGAACGGGTCGCCCCGCTCCACGAACCCGTACCCCTCGCCGTACCGGCAAAGGCCGAGGTCCTCGTACGTCTGGATCTCGCTCGAGGCGTACGCGTCGTGAAGCTCGATGAAGTCCAGCTCCGAATTCGGGCGGGTGATACCGGCCATCTTGTAGGCCTCGCGACCGGCGGCCCGGCCGGCCCGGAACGAGTGGACTCCCGGATACGGGAGGTCTTCGTAGTCACGGGCTTTTTCGTTGGGCATCAGCGGCACCTTCCCGAACGGTCGGTCGGCGAGACGCATGGTATCCGTTCCGGTGCCGACCCCGATGACGCGGACCGGCTTGTCGGTGAACTCCTTGGCCCGTGCCTCGTCGCAGAGGACGACGACCGCGGCCCCGTCGCTCATCGTGCAGATCTGCTCGCGCGTGAGCGGATAGCTGATCATCTCCGAATTCAGGACGTCGTTGACGGTCAGCCGCTTGGGGTACTGGGCATACGGGTTGTGCAGGGCATTCATGTGGTTCTTGACCGAGACCATGCTCATGATCCGGCAGCCCTCGGCGATCGCGAGACGCTGGGCCTCGCGCTCGTCCTTCACGTCCGCGAACTTGCCGAGACGGAGATACTCGTAGATGTGGCGCACGACCATCAGCGCGTAGTATCCGGTGTAGAACCCTCCGAGCGGAAAGTCAAAGTTCGTGTCCGAGGCCAGGGCGATGAACTCGTTCCCCTTCCAGGTCGCGACCCGGCTCATCGTCTCGAATCCGGCGCCGAGACAGACGTCCATCCGGCCGCTGGCGACGGCCTCGTACGCCGCCTGGAAGCACTCGCCGCCGGTCGCGCCGCCCCACTCGATGCGGACCGAACCCTTCGGGTTCATTCCGAGGTAGTCCTGCACCATGCTCGCGGCCTTCAGCTGTCGCGTGAAGTGGTCCGAGAAGTACGAGATCCGGGTCCCATCGATCCGGTCGCTCGTGAGGTTCGGGATCCCCTTGAGGGCGTAATCGTACGCCCGCTTGACCATCAGCCGGAAGTCCATCGACGGGTGCGCCTTGGCGAATTTCGTTACGCCACCCGTTACCATGTACACCTTCCGGCCCTTGGAGACCGGCGTGACGGTCCGTTCGGCTCGCGGGGCGGGGCGCCGCGCGGTTCGTGACTTCGACGTTTTCTTCGGTCGGGCGGGCACGATGATTCCCTCGGTCGGCCCAATAGGGTCCGGTTCTTAAGTCCCGGGGGCCGGGGGTCACCTAGGGCGTAGGGGCAGGGTCCGCTCGGAGGCGGACCTTGAGCAAACGCTCGATCCGGCGCAGGAGCTGATCGGGAGGTCGGAAGCTCCCGGACTCCATCTTGAGGACCACCGATTTCTTCTCATTGAGCTTCTTCCCCAACACCTCGGGAGTCCACTGCAGGGCTTCCCGCGCGACCCGGATCCGCTTCGACCAGTCCGGGGCGAGTTCCATCTCTCCGATCTCCTGGTACAGGTCGCGCTCCTGCATCGTGCGGCCGACCCCACCGGCACGGGACGCTCCGCCGGAATAGGCCACGCGTCGGGCGGATCCGGCCGGCGGCGCCGTGGGCGCCGCCGCAGGAGGAGGGTCCACGGCCTTCCCGAAGTGCGCACAATCGGGACATAGGGCCAGCACGGAGCCCTCGATTCGCACTCGGCTCGTCGCCTCGACGTCTTGGCCACACATTTCACACAACATCGTGATCCCCCTACCCCTTCGCCCGTCCGCGGGTCTTCTGCCGGGTCTCCATACGTCGGCGACCCTCCTCGAAGCGCTGACGTTCCTCGTCGGTGGTGAGATTCAGCGGAGGTACTCGGGTCGGCCGGCCGTCCGCATCGACCGCGACCATCGTCACGTACGCCTCCGCCACGAGCCGGGGGGTACCGCCCTCCAGCGCCTCCGAGCGGATGCGCACCCAGACCTCCATCGAGCTCCGGCCGACGTACGTCAGGACCGCATCGAAATCGACGACCTCTCCGACGTGCACCGGGGCGATGAAGTCGACGCGGTCGAAGGACGCCGTGACGCAGTTCGCCTTGGCATGGCGGGTCGCGGTGATGTAGGCGACCCGGTCGACCTCGGCGAGCAGTTGACCCCCGAACACGTTACCCATGAAGTTCGCGTCGGTCGGGATCGTCAGCCGGACGACCGACGCACGGCTCTGGTCGACGGTGCGGGGCGAAGGTGCGGACACGCAGTGACCCTCGGAATGTGACGGAGGCGAGCGACCGCCTCGCTCGCTAAATGCGTTTCGACCCCGGACTCCGAGGGAGTCGGTCCGGCGCGGACCGGCTCCCCTGACCCGTTTCGCGGCCCCTCCCGGGGGCTCATTTAGGGCGGCGCTCCCTGGGTCGGCGGAAGTGGCCACCATGCCCGCATCCAAGAAGCAGCCCAAGATGCCAAAACCCTCGTTCGTGAGCGTTGCCGTCGTCGTTTCGGACCGGAAGAAGGCCGTCGAGTGGTACACGAAGAAGCTCGGACTCGACGTGATCGTGAAGATGGACCACTGGGTGACCGTCGGGCGCAAGGGTCGTCCCGGCGAGCTGCACCTCTGTCAGACCTCCGAATACGATACATCGATCCCTCTCGAGAAGGGCAACACGGGGATCAACCTGCAGCTCCCGGGGAACTTCGAAGCGGGGTGTGCCGCGCTCCAGGCCAATGGAGTCAAGTTCACGCAGCCCCCCAAGAAAGAAGACTGGGGCTGGTGGGCGACGATCCAGGATCCTGACGGGAACGAAATCTCCCTGACCCCGGCGAGCTAGCCCGTTCCTCGCGGCGAGGTCGGCGGGGGCCGACGCGAACGGGCGCCCCGCCCCCGTGTACCGCGCGGGCCCCGGGGAGCGGAGCCATCCCCCTGTTGTCGGTGCCGTTCGTTCGTCCCGACGGAACGGGCCCGGCGTCGCCGCAGGATGAGACCCAGTTGCCGACGCGGGAGCCGTCGAGGATGCCCGGGCGAGCGTTTCTCGGCGATGTTTGAGACAACGCCTATATAGGGGTACCTTTTGGGCGCGCCCGGAGCCACCGCTATGGCACAGAAGCCCCACCTCAACATCGTCTTCATCGGCCACGTCGACCACGGCAAGTCGACGACCGTCGGTCGCCTTTTGGTCGACACGGGCGTCATCCGTCAGGAAGAGATCGACAAGTTCCGTGCGGAAGCCGAGGCGAAGGGCAAGGCGACGTTCGAGTTCGCCTGGGTGATGGACGACCTCAAGGAGGAGCGGGAGCGCGGCGTCACGATCGACATCGCTCACCGCCGGTTTGACACCCAGAAGTATTACTTCACGATCATCGACGCGCCCGGGCACCGCGACTTCGTCAAGAACATGATCACCGGGACGAGCCAGGCCGACGCGGCCGTCCTCGTCTGTTCGGCCGCCGAAGGGATCCAGGAGCAGACCCGGGAGCACATCTTCCTCGCCCGTACGCTGGGCGTCAACCAGCTGATCTGCGCGATCAACAAGATGGACCGCCAGGAGGTCAACTACGCCGAGGCCAAGTTCGAGGCGCTCAAGGAGGAGCTGACGAAGCTGCTCAAGAACGTCGGGTACAAGGTCGCCGAGCAGGTCGTGTTCATCCCCATCTCGGCGTTCAAGGACGACAACATCAACAAGGCGAGCCCGAACATGCCGTGGTTCAAGGGCCCGACCCTGCTGGCCGCCCTCGACAACCTGAAGGTTCCGGAAAAGCCGACCGGCAAGCCGCTGCGCCTGCCGATCCAGGACGTCTATACGATCACCGGTATCGGGACCGTGCCCGTCGGGCGCGTCGAGACCGGGACCCTCAAGATCGGGGACAAGATCATCTTCCTCCCCAGCGGGAAGTCCGGTGAAGTCAAGTCGATCGAGATGCACCACGAGGCGGTCACCCAAGCCGAGCCGGGGGACAACATCGGGTTCAACGTGCGCGGGATCGACAAGAACGACATTCGGCGCGGGGACGTCGCGGGCCCGGTCTCGAACCCTCCCACGGTCGTGGAGAGCTTCACCGCCAACATCCAGGTGCTCAACCACCCGAGCGTGCTGACGGTGGGATACACGCCGGTGTTCCACGCCCACACGGCCCAGGTCGCCTGCGAGTTCACCCAGATTCTGAAGCGGCTCGACCCGAAGACCGGGCAGGTCGCCGAGGAGAACCCCCAGACGCTGAAGACCGGGGACGCGGCGGTCGTCGTGATCACGCCGAAGCGCCCGCTGGTGATCGAGAAGTACAAAGAGTTCCCCCAGCTCGGACGGTTCGCCGTGCGCGACATGGGACAGACCGTCGCGGCGGGCGTCGTCGTCGAAGTCAAGAAGCGCGAAGCGTAGTGACGCCCGGATATCCGACCAAGGGGATGGGCTATCGATGCAGAAGGCCCGAATCTCCCTGAGCGGCACCGACTCGCGCAAGGTCGACTCGATCTGCAAGCAGATCCGCGAGATCTCCCAGAAGACCGGGGTCGCGATCGCCGGACCGATCCCGCTTCCCACGAAGAAGCTGAAGGTGCCGGTCCGCAAGGGTCCGGACGGTGGCGGAACGAGCACGATCGACCACTGGGAGATGCGGATCCACAAGCGCTTGATCGACATTGACGCCGACGAGCGGGCGTTGCGCCAGGTGATGCGCATCCAGGTGCCCGACGGCGTCAACATCGAGATCGTGCTGACCGGTTAGGTCCGCGTGTTCGCCCCCGGCGCCGGCCGACCTCTCGGGGCGGTGGCGGTCGTCCTTCTGCTGGTCGCGGGGCTCGTCGCGCTCGGGGAGATTCCCGACCGCTGGGCCGAGGTCGCGGCGCTTGCGCTACTCACGGCGGTGTGGGCGTTCCTTGCGTGGTTCTTCCGGGACCCGGAGCGGACCCCGGGCGAAGGGGTCGTCTCGCCCGCGGACGGACGCGTACGCGCGGTCGAACGCGAAGGCGACCGATGGCGGATCTCGGTCTTCATGAACGTCACCGATGTCCATGTGAACCGGTTCCCGCTGGACGGCCGAGTGGAGACCGTCGGCGACGCCGGTCACGGACATCGCCCCGCGTACCGACCCGACGCGGACCACAACGTGCAGCGGTCGTACCGCCTTTCGACCCCGCTCGGCCCCGTGGAGGTCGTCCAGATGACCGGGATCCTCGCCCGGCGATTGGTCTCGTTCGTCCGACCCGGACGGGACGGGCGAAAGGGAGACCGGCTCGGGATGATCATCCTCGGGTCCCGCGTGGACGTGCTCCTTCCGGCCGACCGGGTCCAGCCGCGGGTCCAGGTCGGCGACCGGGTCCGGGCCGGGGAGAGCAGCCTCGCGCGGGAGGCGCCGTGACCGACCGCTGGCGCATCTCGGCCAACCTCGCCACGCTCGCGAACGCGCTCCTCGGGGTCGGGGCGATCCTGTACGTCCTCGCCGGCAATCCGCTCTGGGCGATGCTGCTGATCGCGAGCGCGATCGGGTTCGACGGCCTGGACGGCATCCTCTCGCGTCGAAGTTCCAGTCCCCCGAGCTCGTTCGGTCGCTATGCGGACTCGGTCGCCGACGCGGTCACCTTCGGCCTCGCTCCGGCGTTCCTGATCGCCGTCCACACCTCCAACAAGGGGCTGTGGGCCCCCTGGGAGACGCTCGCGCTGGTGCTCGGGGTGGCGTACTTTGTCGCCGCCGTCGCTCGGCTCATCTACTTCACGTTCCGAGGATTCCAACGATCCTACTTCCTTGGAGTACCGACGCCCGAAGCGGCGCTCGCGCTCATCGTCGCACTGCTCTTCCACGACGTCCCGGCGTTTCAGACGGTCCAACCTCTCGCGGTCCTGATCGGCGTGACGATCCTCGCCGTGATGATGGTCGTGCCCGTACCGTACCCAAAGATCCGCCGAGGCGCTCCGCTGCGGATCCCGATGATCGTCACCGCGGCCGCCACGGGAGTCGCCCTCCTGCTCGTCCAGTTCCGACCGGCCTCCGGCTCGCCGTGGTTCCTCGCCGCCCTGGCGGCGTCGTACGTGATGCTCATCGGGGTCGCGAGCTACTATCTGCTCGGACCGTTCACCGTCGACCGACGACCCCCGTCGGTCGCTCCGAGCTAGACCATGCCGACGTCCGCGCGCATTCACCGGGCGTCCCTCTCCCGTCGCGAGGCGCTGCTCTTTGAGGCGGGCGTGAAGCTCGGCGGAGTCTTTCATCAGTACCTCGGGATCCCGGTATCTACTCGAACCGCCGCCGGGATCGCGCGAACGATCGAGCAGGCCGTGACCCTCCAGCCGTACGTCGTCTCCGTCCGCGCCCGCGTCGACCCCCGCCGAGGAGGCCCGCTGGGGCGGGGGCGGTTCGCCTACCGGTACCTCACCGCGGAGATGTTGGACGTGCAGGTGACCCTGCGCGACGGCGCGGAGGTGGTGGAGGCCCGCCTACGGAACCGTCCGGACCTCCGGTATCCTCTCATGAGCGTCGAGCGGGTCTCGGCGCGAACGCGCCGCCCGCACGACTGACGGGCCCCCGTTAGGGGGCGCGACTCTCGACGGGAACGTATTGAAGGTCGGTCGGACCGATGTACTTCGCCGTCGGTCGGATCAGCCGGAGGTCCTGGTACTCCTCGAGCACGTGCGCCGTCCACCCCGAAACGCGGCTGGCCGCGAAGATCGGGGTGAAGAGGTCGTGCGGAACGCCGAGGAGGGAGTAGACCGACCCGGAGTACAGGTCGACGTTCGGGTAGAGTCCCTTCTCCCGGTGCACGACCTCCTCGACCTTGCGGAGTAGCTCGTAGTACCGTAGGTTCCCCTTCGCCTCCCCGACCTTGCGGGACCACTCCCGCAGGATAGTCGCCCGCGGGTCCTCGACCTTGTAGACGCGGTGGCCGAACCCCATGATCCGCTCGTGGCGGGAGAGCTTCTCCTTCACGACCGTTTCGGCGAGCTCCGGCGTGCCGATCTCGTCCAGGAGCTCCATCACCCGCTCGTTCGCCCCCCCGTGGAGCGGACCCTTCAGCGTCCCGACCGCGCTCGTCACCGAACTGTAGAGGTCCGAGAGGGTGGACGCGGTCACGCGCGCGGCGAACGTCGAGGCGTTGAGCTCGTGGTCGGCATGCAGGATGAGGGCGACGTCGATCGCACGCGCCTCGAGCTCGGTCGGGTCGCGGTCGAGCAGTGCGTACACGAGGTACGCCGCCTGGGACAATTCCGGTCGGGGTCGGAGCGGCGGGAGACCGGAGCGCTCGCGATGGAACGTCCCGATGATCGTCGGCAATGCGGCGGTCAGGCGTTGGGCGCCGCCGATCGAACTCGCGCCGGGTTTCGTCTCCTCCGGCTCAAACAGCGCGAGCATGCTCACGGTCGTGCGGAGCACGTCCATCGGATGGCTCTCGAGGGGCATCGATTGGATCCGCTGGACCAGCGGCTCGGGAAGCGTGCGGAGAGCGCCGAACCGCGCCCGCAGGTCGGTCAGTTGCGCGGCGTTCGGGAGCTGACCGTACCAGAGAAGGTAGGCGACCTCCTCGAACGTGGAACGGGCGGCGAGGTCGCGGATGTCGTATCCCTGGTAGATCAGTCGACCCTGGAGCCCGTCGATGAAGCAGATCCGCGACTCGAGCGCGACGACATCCTCGAGGCCCCGCTGCACCTCCGACGGTTCTACCATGCGCCTGGTCCTGGAGGGCGGACCAGAGAAGGTGGGGTTAATGGGGTTTCGCGCTCGCGCGGGCGCCGGCCGGTCGCTCCGAAGGCTCCGACCCCGGTGGCGGCGCTACCGTACTCCGATTCTTCCCGTTCTTACGGCGGGCATAGGCGACCCCGGCTGCGGTCCAGAGCGGGATCGACGCGAGCAGGGACCCCGCCGCGACGAGGAACACCAGGCGGTAGCTCCCGAACACGGACAGGACGCCCGACAGGATCGCACCGAGGACCGCCGCCGCGCCGCCGAGCGCGCTGTTCACTCCGAGGAGCCCTCCGGCGTCGCGGCCCTGGATGCCCCGGAAGAGGATCAACGAGCTCGCCGTCGTGTAGACGGCGATCGCCCCCCCGAGGAGGCCGAAGGTTAGGAGATTCGCCCCGAACGCGTCGCCGCGGGTCAAGATCACGAAGGTGAACCCGGCGGTGGCGAGGTACCCCAGGCTGCGAACGTAAGTGGACCAGTGGGCGAGGCGATCCGGCCCGAGCCGGTTCGAGAGGGTGCCGGAGAACGGAAACAGGAGGGTCTGCGCGAAGTTGTTCGAGAAGTTGACGAGGAAGATCGCGGCCGCGCCGAGCCCGATCGAGTAGAGGTACGGGATATAGGAGATGTTGAACAGGTTCGCCGAGAGGCTGAACAGGAACATGGCCGCCATCACGAGGGGCAGTTCGTGATGCAGCTCGGCTCGGGCCCAGTCGCGGAACCGCGAGAGGGCGGCTCGTCCGAGCCTCGGCCGCTTCGGGAAGAACGGGATCGAGATCCGGAATGACGCGGAGATGCGCAGCCGCGAGACGAGGCTTTCGAGGTGTCGCGCGACGCTCGCCGTGGTCAGCGGCCGGGCGGCTTCTCGGATTCCGAGCCAGAGCGCGACGGCGCTGACCGCCGCCAGCGCCGAGAGGACGTAGAGCAGTGAGAGGAGGGTATCGTTGGCGACCGTCCAGAAGTAGCCGAGCAGCAGCCCGCCGACCGACCCGATCATGCTCATCTCCTGGAACGACGCGAACGCGGTCGCGCGTTCCGCCTCGGAGAACTTCTCGAGGATGAGGAGGTTCGAGGCGCTCGCCCCCGCGGGAGCCAGCAGACCGATCCCCGTGTACGCCACGTCGAGGACGGTCAAGGACCCGACGTGCGAGAGCAGCAGGTACAGGACCGCATACCCTCCGTAGTTGAGCGCCAGGAACGCCCGGCGGACCCGGTAGCGGTCGGACAGATGGCCCCAGACGACCGAAGATAGGATGACGGCCGTGTTGAACAGGGTCGCCGCGACGGCGACGTCCGCCCAGCTCCCGTGCAGAACGATGAGGATGAGCAGGGGGAGGACCACCCCGAATCCGGCGGTCGCAGCGTTGATCGGAAGGAAGGCGAGCAACCAGGGCCGGGCAAGGAGGCGGCTGGGCCAGGTACGGAGGGAGACCGCCATCGTCCGAACCGGGCGCTAGGCACGTCCTACTTAAGCGGCGTAACGTGGAGTGGCGGGACCGGTCAGCCGCGGCTCCATCGGCGGCGTGCGCGCGGAACCGCGGAACTCAACGCTTATTAAGGGAGGCCGTTGTCGCGCTCTAACGAGAGGGTGTTTCGAGCTTGGCCATCGGGTTCGTCCTCATCAGCACGGCCCCTGCGAAGGAGCACGAGGTCTACACAGAATTGCTCCGCGTAAAGGGGATCGTCGAGCTCCATCCGCTGTTCGGGGAGTACGACCTGATCGCGAAGGTCGAGGCCGAGGACTTCAACGCGCTCGGCCAGCTGGTCGTCGACAAGATCCGCTCGGTCCCGGGCGTCATCGACACGAAGACGCTGACTGGCATCAAGTTCTGAAAGGTACGCAATGTTCGATCTAGTGGGGTCCGCGGTAGCGATTGAAGGCTGGCAATTCCTGACGATCCTGCTCCTGGTGTTCGGGTTGTTCCTGATCCTGGCGGGTATCTTCACGGCGTACTTCGGCAGCGGAAAGAGCCGGACGATCGGCGTTGCGCTGCTCGTGGTCGGACTCGTCGTCGGCATCCTGACCGCCTTCCTTTACCACAACGGGAGCCTCGGCTCCGCGCACGACCTCGGGGGACTGCTCTGGGAGGCGTTCCTCGTCATCGTCGCCGCTGTGATCGGCGCCCTCGTCGCGGTCGGGATCTTCCTGGTCGCGATCATGAAGTCGTAACCGGGAACTCCCGGGTCGACCCGCCGGGTCGGGGACGATGGCGCGGCGCCGCGTCCCCCGCCTGATCACGCTCACGAGCGACATTGGCTCGGCGTACGCCGCGCAGATGAAGGGCGTTCTCGCTCGGCGGCGTTCCCCCGGGACCGTGGTGGACCTCGCGCATGACCTGCGACCCCACGCGGTCGCGGAGGCGGCCTTCCTCTTACGGGCGATGGCGGTCGGATTTCCGCCCGGGACGGTGCACGTCGCTGTGGTCGACCCGGGAGTCGGCGGGCGAAGGGCACCGATCGCGGTCGAATGCGCCGACGGTTCGACGTTGGTGGGGCCGGACAACGGCGTGCTCATGCCCCTCGCGGACGCCCTCGGCCTGCGAGCTACCTTTCGGATCGAACCTGCCCGGCTCGACGCCCTTTCGAGGGTCGGAACCACCTTCGACGGGCGAGACCTCTTCGCGCCCGCCGCGGCATGCCTCGCGGCGGGGCTTCCGGCCCGCCGACTGGGGAGACCGATCCGTCCGCACCGATACGCCGTTCCCCGGGCCCGACGGCTGACTCTCGCGGCCCGTGGCGAGGTCGTCCATGAGGACCGCTTCGGAAACCTCGTGACGAACATCCCCACCGGATGGGTTCCCGAAGCACGGGAGTCGGTGCGCGTCCGAATCGGTCGGTCCGCGACCCGAACGCTGCCGTTCGCCTCCAGCTACGAGCAACTGGGGCGAGCACGCCTCGGATGTCTGGGGTCCAGCTTTGGGTTTCTGGAGGTTGCCGTGGCGCAAGGCAATGCGGCCCGCCGGCTCCGGGCGACGGTCGGGACCCCGGTCGAGTTCCGGTGGCCGACGCGCCAGTGAGACGGTAAATAGGCTCGCCCGTAGGCGACGCGGGACGGGCCGATCCGCCCCTACGAACGATGGCCAAGCGGGATTACTACGAGGTCCTCGGGGTCCCGAAGACCGCTTCGGCCGAAGAGATCAAGCAGTCGTATCGCCGACTCGCCCGTCAATATCACCCGGACGTCGCGAAGGAGAATCCGAAGGCGGCGGAGGCCAAGTTCAAGGAGATCTCCGAGGCCTACGAGGTCCTCGCGGACGCCGACAAACGACGGGGCTACGACCAGCGAGGGTTCGACGCGGTCCAGGGCGACTTCGGCCCGGAGGGGTTCACCTGGCAGAATTTCACGCACGCGGGCGATCTCGAGGACCTGCTCGGCTCGAACCCTCTGTTCCAGCAGATGTTCGGCGGATTCGCGGGACGCCGGGTCGCCCGCTCGAACCGCGGGGGCGACGTCGAGGTGGCGATCCGGCTTCCTCTCGAGGCAGCGGTGCAGGGAGCTCATCCGACGCTCGAGGTCCCCCAGAGTGGACCCTGCCCGGATTGTCACGGCACCGGGGCGAAGGACGGGACCGCAGTCGAGTCGTGTTCCGAGTGCGGCGGCTCGGGACAGGTTCGTCGCACTCGAAACCGAGGATACACCCAGTTCATCAGCGTGGGCGAGTGCCCCCGCTGCCACGGCACCGGTCGGAGGATCCTCGAGAAGTGTCCCGCGTGCGCCGGCAGCGGTCGCCGACGCACGGTCGAGCGGATCGAGGTGACCGTACCCCGCGGGATGGAAGACGGCTCTGTCCTTCGGATCCCGGGCCACGGGGGCCCAGGGATTGACGGGGCCCCGGCGGGCGATCTCTTCGTTCAGGTCCTCTTCGATCCCTCCGACCACATCCGGCGCGATGGGACCGAGGCGTTCGCCGAGATCACCGTGGCGCTCGCCACCGCCGTCCTCGGCGGTGAGGTGACGATCCGGACGATCGAAGGGCATGCCGAGCTCAAGATCCCCGCGGGGACCCAGCCCGAGGGCCAGCTCCGGATGCGCGGCCTCGGCTTCCCCCAGTTCCGGGGCTCCTCCCGGGGAGACCTTGTCGTCACCGTCCACGTCGAGATTCCCCAGGCGCTCTCTTCGCACCAGAAGGAGCTCCTGCGGGAAGCTCTCGGATCCGGGACTCGACCGACCACGCCCCGGCGGGATTCGTTCTTCCGCCGCCATAACTCGTAGAGATGGCGGACGACGAGGACGCCGTCCCGGAGGGCGAGCACTACTTCACCGAACGGCCCCGCTCGAGGTCCGCGCCGCGGACGCTGCGGTTCCTCTACCGCGGCGAACTCCTGACGTTCGTCGTCGACACCGGGGTCTTCGCATCGCACGGACTCGACCCCGGCACCGCCCTGCTCATCGAGAACACGACGATCGGCCGGACCGACCGGGTGCTCGACCTCGGCTGCGGTTGGGGTCCCGTGGGGGTGGCCGCGGCCAAGGCGGCCCGCGACGGCCGGGTCGTGCTGACCGAGGTGAACCGGCGCGCGGCCCGACTCGCCCAGAAGAACCTCGAACGCAATCGGGTCGCCAACGCCGAGGTGCGCGTCGGTGCGTTCTTCGAGCCCACGAAGGACGAGTCGTTCGACCTGATCGCGACGAACCCGCCGTACGCGGCCGGTCGCGCCCACGTGCTGCGCATCCTCAGCGAAGCGCCCGAGCACCTGCTCCCCGAGGGCCGGCTCGTGCTGGTCGGGAAAGGAAGCCACGGGATCCGGTACTACCAGGATTGGCTGGAGTCCCACTGGCCCGGCCCCGTCGAGGTCCTGGGCCGCGGTTCGGGCTATCGGGTGCTCGAAGCGCGGCGGCGCGGGGTCAGCTCGAAGGCATAGAGCCGGGTCACGTGGCGCAGGTAATGCGCGATCACGAGCCGGTCGAGCTTGCTCTCCCCCGCGAGTCGGGGCCGGAAGGTGAACGGGATCTCCACGAACGGGTTCGGACGGCACTTCACGATGATCTCCAAGGCGATCTTGTAGCCGAGGGGAGCGAGAGCGGCACGTCCCAGGATCGACCGACGAACGGCGAAGAATCCGGACATCGGGTCGCGGGCGCGCGTGAGCGGTCGAGCGAGCGAAAGGGCGACCGAAGAGACCGCGCGTCGGCCGAGGGTGAGCCCCGGGGCCTTTCCCCCGGCGACCCATCGGCTTCCGAGCGCCATCTCGGCCCCGCCCTCCGTCACGGCCGAAACGAGCGCCGGGAGAGTCTCGGGCGGGTGGCTCCCATCCGCGTCCATCACCACGAGCACGTCCCCCCGGGCGCGGTCGATCCCGGCGAGCACGGCCGATGCGAGACCCCGTTCCCCCGGTCGGTCCACGACGGCGCACGTCGGCGGCCCGGTCAGCGACCGCGCGTACGCCGACGTCCCGTCGGGCGACCCGTCGTCCACGATCACGATCTCGCCGCCCAGCTGGAGTACAATGGGCGCGAGCGTCGGATACAGCAACTCGAATGCCTCCCGCTCGTTGTACGTGGGCAGGATGACGGAGACGCGGGGAGGGTCGGACATCCGAGGCGACCGAGCCACCGAGGTTCATCCGTCTTGGTGTCACGCCCGCGGCGTGGACGAACTCCTCGCGCTGCGAAGTGCTTAAAAGGGCGGGGTTTCTCGGCGGCCGCACCCTCGGACGGAGGGTCGAACGGCGGGCCTCGGCTCGCGTTCGGTCCGACGTTCCCGGTACCCCCCGAAGGGGAGTGAACCCCGCGCCGAAGGATTCCAAGGAGACGAAGGACGACGAGACCGCGCCCGCCGCGGACGCCGGGGCGGACGCCCCGACGGAGAAGTCCTCCAAGAAGGAGAAGGGCGGCAAGGGGAAGGAAGGCAAGGACGGAAAGGAGGGGAAGGACGGCAAGGAAGGCGGCAAGAAGACCAAAGCCGCCGCCCCGGGAACTTCCGGCAAGGCCGCCAAGTACGTCCCCGACAATCCGAACTTCCGCTACATCGTTCGCGTGTCCAACTCTGACCTCGACGGGACGCGCCCCGTGGCGCTCGCGCTGACCGGGGTCCGAGGGGTCGGACTCCGCCTGGCGGAGGTCGCCTGCCAGCTCGCCGACGTGAAGGCGACGGAGCGGATCGGGAACCTGCCCGAGCCCACCGTCGAAGCGATCGAGGCCACCCTCGCCGCACTCCCCACGAAGGTGCCGGAGTGGATGGTGAACCACCGGCACGAGCAGATGATGGGCGAAACCATCCACTACATCGGCCCCGACCTCGACACGCGACGGCGCGACGACGTCAACCTGATGAAGATGATCCGGAGCTACCGCGGAGTCCGCCACGAGCGCGGACAGAAGGTTCGCGGGCAGCACACCCGGTCGAACGGCCGGACCGGTATGGCCGCCGGCGTGCTGAAGAAGACGGCGAAGGAAGCCGCCGCCGCCTCCGGAAAGGAAGAGTCCGCGCCCGCCGCGGCCGCGCCGGCCGCCGCCGCGCCCTCCGCAGCCAAGTCCGCGGCGGCCAAGGCCCCCGCGGCGAAGAAGGAGTGAGCATCGGATGGGCGACCCGAAGTTCCTGCGCCGGACCTACGATACCCCGAAGCATCCGTGGGAGGCCACCCGGATGGCGGAGGAGCGCAAGCTTCTCGACAAATACGGTCTCAAGAACAAACGCGAGCTCTGGAAGGCCCAGTCGATCCTCCGCGGTATCCGGGGACAGGCGCGGGAGCTGCAGGCACGCGTTCGTACCGGAGAGTCCCAGGCCCAGCGCGAGACGGAACAGTTGCTCGCACGGCTCGCTCGGCTCGGGGTCCTCGCCGTCGGAACGCCCACGCTCGACGACGTGCTCGCCCTCACCACCGAGGACGTCCTCCGCCGTCGGTTCGAGACCGTCGTCTACGGTCACGGCCTTTCCCCGACCGCGGAGAGCGCTCGCAAGTGGATCGTCCACGGCCACTTCACGATCGGAGACCACCGCGTGACGCGACCGGGATATCTCGTCCGAGTCGATGAGGAGGGACAGATCGCCTACTCCACGACCAGCCCGTTCTCCAGCGATGACCACCCGATGCGCGTGGCGCTCCGGGAGCGGCTCACCGAGAAGGCGGCGCCCGTCGAAGCGCCCCCGGTCCCCACCGAAGGAGGAGCGTAGACCATGACCAAGATCGGGATCGCGCACATCTTCGCGAGCTACAACAACATTCACATCACGGTCACCGACATCACCGGCGCGGAGACGCTCGCCAAGGCGACCGGCGGCATGGTCGTGAAGGCCGCGCGCGACGAGTCGAGCCCCTACGCTGCGATGAAGGCCGCCGACCAGGTCGCCGCCGCGATCAAGGAGAAAGGCTACGACACGCTGCACGTCCGGGTACGCGCGCCCGGCGGCAACCGCTCGCGCTCTCCGGGCCCCGGCGCGCAGGCCGCGATCCGGGCACTCGCTCGGGCCGGCGTGAAGATCCAGCGCATCGAAGACGTCACCCCCGTTCCGCATGACGGGACCAAGCCGAAGGGAGGGCGCCGCGGCCGGCGCGTCTAGGTTCGTGTCCGTCACCATCCAGGAGCTCAAACCCCGGTCCACGGTCCTCGAGTTCGACGGCCCGACCGCCTCGCAGATCAATGCGATCCGCCGGACCCTGCTCTCCGACGTGCCGAAGCTCGCGATCGAGGACGTCGAGTTCCACCTCGGTCCGATCCGGGACGAGGCGAGCGGCAAGGACTACGACTCCTCGACCAGCATGTTCGACGAGGCGGTCGCGCTCCGGCTCGGACTGCTGCCGATCCCGACCGACCTCGGAGAGTTCCGCCGGAAATCCGAGTGCACGTGCGGTGGCGCCGGTTGTCCGCACTGCCAGGTGATGTACTCGGTAGACCGGAAGGGTCCCTGCACGGTCTACGCGAAGGACGTCGTGCCCCTCGGCGACGCCTCCCTCGCGATCCTCGAGCCGGACGTGCCGATCGTGCGTCTCGGCGCCCGTCAGGCGCTGCTGGCGTACGCGACCGCGACGGTCGGTACCGCCCGGGAGCACGCGAAGTGGCAGGTCGCGCACGCGGTCGGGATGTTCCCGCGCCCGCACGTTCGGATCTCTCGGAAGGAAGGCTGTTCGGACGCGTGCCTGAAGCGCACCGCCGCCTCTTGCCCCGTCGACATCCTCGAGTTCAGCGGCGGCAAGCTCTCGGTCACGGACGAGACCAAGTGCATCTACTGCGGAGCGTGCGAGAAGAGTTGCGAGCACGGTTCGATCAAGATCGAGGCGGACACGGAGAAGTTCTTCCTCCGCTTTGAGACCGACGGTTCCCTCTCGCCTCGCGAGGCGCTACGGTTCTCGTTGAAGGAGCTCAAGCGCCGCTTCGAGGACCTCCGCGAGGCCCTCCAGTCGATCCCGTAGTCGGCGTACTGCTCGTCCAGTCGTATCGCAGGATTGCGGCGACCTTTCCGAGCGCAGCGAGGCGGTGTCCCGCCTCTCCGTCGTCCCGCACCACGAAGATCTTGACCCGGCCCGCCCGGGCCCGGTCCAGCGCGGGGGCGAGCGTGGGGTCGACGAGGAGCGACTCGGACACGAGCAACGTCTCGACGGCCCCGGAGTCGACCGCCTCCGCGACCTCGGCCGCGCCGACCGCGGTCCGCGAGCCGGCGGCGAGACTGCGCACGAGCCGTTCGACCACCTCGGACTCCTCCGCGGCGACGCTGCCGCGTAGCGCTTCGGTCGCCTTTCCGGACCGAAGGAGTTCATCGACCCCGACGCGTCCCGATTCCGCGGTCGCGTAGACTCGGAGCTTCTTTTTCAGTTCCGGTTCGCCCTCGGCGATCCGTTTCTGGAGCTGCTCCTTCAGGAACCCCGGACCGACGACGAGCAGTGCCGTGGCGGCCGCCCCCTCGCGCCGAAGGAGCGTGAGGAGCTCCTCGACGTAGGCCGCACGGTCCTTCTCGCCCTGGCCGCCCTCGTACCTCTTCCCGGCGATCGTACGACGAACGTCCGCAACCGGCTCGATCGACCGACCCCGGACCCGTACGATCGACGAGTCGCCCCAGTCGACCGCCGCGATCACGATCGTCGGGTCATCCGTGCCCCTCAGCCCCTCATCGAGGAGGGTCCGGTCGGCGGCGGACGGCTTCGGCTTGACGACCGTCACGTCGTCTCCCTCCCCCAGGTCGAGGGTGTGGTGGCGCCCGATGTCGAACGGCCCCTCGACGATCGGGCCCGTGATGCGGACGTGCTTCGAGAATCCGTGGAACTCGACCTGCTCCGCCCGGACCGCGAGGAAGACTCGCCGTCGGGAGCGCTCCGCGCCCGCGACCTCTTCCGGCGCTTCCGGATCCCGCCGGGTCGTCGAGGCCCCGACGATCTCTCCCGGGTGCAGGAAACGCGCGATCCGCCACAGGTCGCTCGGCGTTTCGAGCCTCAGGCGGAAAACGCCCGTCGTCGTGTCGTGATGCAAGAGGCGCACGGGAGAGCTCCGAGTCGGTGAGGACGGGGGCGAACTACAAGCCCGTTTCGATGGGCCGGCGCGCCGACCCGTCCCCTCCCCTCGCCCGGAAGGTTTATCGAGCTTCGCTCGGGTCGGGCGACGGCCGCAAGGAGGCAGTACCTGAGTCGATACAGCGACCTCCTCCGACGGCCGTCGTTCCGACCGTTCCTGGCCGCGGGGGCCCTGCAGTTCGCCGCTCCCTCGACGGTGTTGGTGATCTTGCTCTATTCCGTCACCTTCGCCTATCCGGCCCCCGAACGCGTGACCTACGGCGCGCTCGCGCTCGCGTTCCTCGGACTCTCCTCGGCGATCCCGACGCTCGTCGCGGCGTTCTTCTCGGGCGCGTTGGCCGACCGGTACGACCGTGGCCGTCTGATGCGGGCGGTCAACATCCTTTCCCTGGTCGCGGTCGCCGCCGCGATGGCCGATCTGAGCCTCGCTCCGGGCGCGATCGTCCATGCTCCCGGTCCCCCGGGCTTCTATCTCCCCCTCTGGGTGCTGCTCCTCTATCCGTGCTGGGGGGTCGTCGTGGTGACCTCGACGCTGTTTCGCCCGGCGTACAACACATCGATCCCGCGCGTGGTCGAGACCCGGGACCTGGGCCGCGCCAACGGACTCATCTACGCCACGGCCGCGATACTCAGCGCGGCCGGGACGCTGGGGGTGGGCGCGATCCTGACGTACGGGACGGCCCCGGAGGCGCTCGTGGTCTCGTTCGTCCTATTCTTCGCGACCCAAGTCGCCCTGCTGCTGATCGACCTCGACCTTTCGGTCACCCGCGCGTCGGCGAAGCGTTCGGTGGTCACGGAGGCCAAGGACGGGTTCGTCTACCTCGGAAAACGCCGCGAACTCCTCGAAATCACCATCGCCGCCTTGGTCGTGAACTTCCTGTCCGCCGTCGCCTTGGTCGAGCTCGGACTCTACGTCGAGAGCTGGCTGGGTCTCGCCCAGGGGATCTGGTACGGGGCGATGGTCACCGCCTCGACCCTCGGCGTCGCCCTGGGGTTCGTCGTGATCTCCCGATTCCACTTCGAAGAGCACGCCGGCCGCGCGATCATGGTCCTCACCCTGGTCATGGGGGTCGCCCTCCTCGCCCTCGGGCTGGTTCGGTCGATCTGGCTTGCGCTGCCGGTGATCTTCGTCTATGGGATGATGCCCGGAATGATCGCGACCGTCTTCCTCTCGACGATCCAGGCGACTGTGCCGGACGCGATGATGGGTCGGGTATTCTCGGCCGACGAGGTCGGGAGCTACGCCCTCGTGCCGTTCGGGCAGTACGGAGGCGGAGAGCTCACGGTCGCCATCGGGGTCCAGGGGACCTACCTCGCCGCGGGCGGCGCGATCGTGTTCTTCGGAGTGCTCATGGCGACCTCCTTCGGCGCTCTGCGCCGACTCGGGTTCCACCCTCGGCCCGCGGAACCCCCCGAGGGAGCGCTCGCGTCCTAGCCCGGGCCGGCGGAGACCGGGATCCGCACGGTCGAGTACCATCCGTGGGACGGACCGATCGAACGGACGAATCCGATCCGCTCGTACAGTTTCCGCGCACGGAGGTTTCCCTCGGTCACGTTGAGCACGATCACGGACTCCTGGCGGGCCCGCAGCGCCGAGATCGTCGCGACCAGGACGGCCCGACCGAGTCCGTGTCCCTGCTGTCGGGGGTCGACCATCACGTCGGCGATCAGGGGGCCATACGGCGCCCGGACGACCAGGGAGGCCGCCGCGAGCCCCGCTTCGCCGTCGACGACCGGCGATGCCCAGGGCAGGAATTCCCCCCAGCGGCCCCCGATCACATCGCGCATCGCGATCTCCGCGTCGCGTACCGGGTCCGGGTCCGCGAGGAACAGGTACTGGTCGAAGTGGCCCCGGTACGCGGCTTCGTGCAACCGGGCGAGCGCGGCCTGGTCGTCCGGGCGGAATCCCCGGAGGCGGACCGATGGGGCCGGTACCTCGTCGGGGGTCAGTGCCTCGGGAGGGAAGCGCATTTCCGAGCGGGAGAATCGGGCGAATCCGAGGCGACCCATCACGTCGGACTCGTCCGCCTCGGTGAGGCCGGCCAGTCGACCGGGCGCGAAGACGATCGGCCCCGAGACCCGCGTCACCTCCGCCAGGAACGATGAGTAGTGCTCCGTGGTCTGCCTTCCCTCCACCGTGAATACGACCTGCAGGGTGGCCCCGAGCGAGTTGGGGGCTTCCCACAGCGCGATGCCCACGAGTCGGCCGTCCTCCACTTGGAGGACCCCGGCCGCGGTACCGTCGGCGACCTCCCGCTCGACCATCGAGAGGAATGGGGTCACCTCCGCCTCGGGGTCGTTCCGCTCCAAGATCGCCCGCCGGGCGAGAGCGAGGGCGCCGGCCCGGTCGAAGGAGAGGGGTCGGAGTTCCGTCACGGCCGAATCCCAGTCGGCGAAGGCTCATCACGCTGCCGCAGAACGGAGGGGCGCAAAGGTAGTTAGACCGGGAAGTGCTGCTCGGGGCATGCCCGGACGCGTCGCGTCGATCGACCTGTTGCTCCGAGAGCGCCACCTGCTGAAGCACCCGTTCTACGTCGCGTGGTCCCGCGGCGAACTGCCGCTCGAGACCCTGCGGTCGTACGCCGGACAATACTACCACTTTGAATCGAACTTCCCGCGCTACGTCGCGGCGACCTACGCCCAACTGCGGAACCCCGCCGAGCGGCGCGTGCTGCTCGAGAATCTGGTGGACGAGGAGGGACGCGACCCCACGCACCCCGAGCTCTGGCTCGATTTCGCCGAGGGCCTCGGCGTCCGCCGCCGAACCGCCGCGAGCGCCCGGATCAACGCGCCGACCGAGGGATTGCTCTCCGCGTACGAGCGCCTGACCGCGGCGGGACCCGCCAGCGCCCTCGCCGCCCTCTACTCGTATGAGTCGATCTTCCCCGAGATCGCCGCCGAGAAGTCTCGCGGGATCCGCGCGATGTATGGGATCCAAGACCCAAAGGCCCACGAATTCTTCCGCGTCCATACGGGTGCCGACGTGGAGCACTCCCGGGCAGAACGCCGCATCCTCGAGTCGGAGCTCCGCCGCTCCCCCGGGTCCCAACGCGTTGCCCTACGGTCGGCCGAGGACGCCATTGGTGCCTGGTGGTCGTTCCTCGACGGATTCCCCTGCACCTGATCTCCCCGGCCCCGACGACCGTCCCCGGCCAATGTTGCGCCTACCGACAGTCGCAAGACCCCCCGGATCCCTCGAAAATTTCATGGCGCTATTCGTTGCCGAGCACCGACACACCGCCGACCACTGCCCCGCCGGGAACCCGCAAATGGCCCCGTTCCTGTTGCAGATCCTGTCGAACGAGAACGCGGCGAAGGCCGGCCTCAAGCTCCACGCCGACGCCGTCACCCGGGGTCAACATCACCTCTACGTGATCATCGAGGGTCCGAACGAGGCCGCGGTTCGACAGTACCTCAGCCCCTTCGCCCAGGCCGGCAGTCTCGACGTGGTCTCCGCGTCCTCCTGCGAAGAGGTCGTCGCGCGCGGCGCCTGCTGAACGGACAGGGTGACCTCGGTCGGTCTGGGGCCGACTCCGCCTCCGCTCGTGGGGGGCGTACCCCGGGCCGGAGCCCCCTCTGGCCGGCTCCGCGCGAGCGGAAGACGGTTATTGACCTTCAAACATAGTATTGCCGCTATGGGTGCCACGATCCCCATTCCCCGGGAGCTGGTCGACTTCCTACACCTCACCGGGCCGCAGTCGTTTCTGCTCCGCGGTCCCCCTGGGTCCGGGAAGACCAGCCTCTCGCTCGCGTTGCTGCAGTCGTTCCCCGGAGCCCGATACTTCGTGACGAATCGGGTCCCAAGAGACGACGTCCTCCTCGCCTTTCCGTGGCTCGGTGGGAACAACGGCCACGGGATCGAAGTGATCGACAACACCAACTCGGACGTCGGTTTGGCCGAGGTCACCCGGGCGCTCGTCCAGCAGACCCCGGAGGTCCTCAACGACGACCCGGCGGCCACCAAGGAGCTCGCCGAATTCCTCTGGCTCCCCGAGCCGCTTCAGGACGCATGGAGCCGTCTCGACCCGGACAAGCCGTCCCTGATCGTGGTCGACTCGTGGGACGCTCTCGTCGAGTCCTACCTCGGGCGCCGCTTCGGGGTCGAAAGTCCCGAGTTGCCGAGCCGGGGCGAGATCGAACGCTCGCTGCTACGGCGAATGGGACGCGCGCGTTCGCACATCCTGTTCGTGCTCGAGCGGGAGGAGCAGACCCAGCTCGACTACCTCGTGAATGGGGTGGTCGTGACCAATCGTGAGGTCGTGCAGGGCCGCCTCGAGCGTTGGCTCACGATCTACAAGCTGAGGGGGGTACGGATCGAGAATCCGCTGTATCCGTTCTCCCTCGAGTCGGCCCATTTCGAATGCATCGTCCCCGTGCGCCCGAACGGCCAGCTTCGGGGCGGCCGGTTCAACCCGGCCCCGGACATCCTGCCCGGTCTTCTCTGGCCGGGCTCGTCGGCCTTCGCGGAGAGCTTCGGGCGTCTGCCGCTCGGCAAGTCGTCGTTGGTCGAGGTCGAAAAGGAGGTCCCGAACCAGATCCCGTACATCCTGCTCGCCCCGATGCTCGCGCACACGGTCGAGCGGAACGGCCGAGTGATCTTCGTCCCCGACGCGAGCACGCTGCCGGAAGACGTGTGGGACGCGCTCCACGGTTCCGTGGAACGTCATCGGTTCCTGTCCCAGGTCCGTTTCCTCCTGCCCCCGGCCGGGCCGAACGAAGGGAGGTCCGAATTCGAGCCGACGATCGTCCGTCTGGGACAGGCGAACGACGGTACCGCACTCCCACCGACCGACGACATCGGCATGGACCAGTTCCTGCGATCCGGCTCGACCGCGGAATCGCCGGGGCTGTTCGTCGTCTTCCTGCAGGGGCTCGTCGCGATCGCGACCTCCATGGGAATGGCAATCACTCCCGAGGTCGCGCAGCGCCTCCCCGGACAGATCCAAGCGGCGGTCCGCGGCTCGCCCATCCACGCGATCGCCATCGGGTCCACGCAGTCGCCCCTCCTCGACCCGTTGCGCTCCACCGCCGCGTTGCGGCTCCACATCCGTCAGGTGCAGGGACGGGTCTTCCTCCACGCCTCGGACCCTTGGACGCCGTCGTTCGTCCTGACGGAGGGCCACGACGATGCCCCGTACGGGCTCCTTCGGATCGTCTGACGCGCCGGCGTTGACGGGCCGGGAGCGACCGCGTCCCCTCGCGCCCGACGAGATTGGCCCGAGGGTCCCGACACCTCGGTACGTCAACTGACGAACTTATTTACCCACCTCAACCATATTCTACTGAATCGCTGGGGCCTCCGCGAGGCTCCGGGCGTCGCTCCAATGGCAGGACTCATCTACCTCATTGTGGACGATTCGCCGACCGTCCGGCTCACTATCAAGCAGGCGCTGGCCCAGGAGCAGATCGCTCCGGAGAACGTATCGGAGGCAAATTCCGCGACGGAGGCCGTCATCGAGTTCGACCGGACCCACCCCGATGTGGTGTTCTTGGATGTCAGCCTCACCGAGGGAGCGACCTCCTCCCCGGGAGGAGATCAGTTCCTGAACATTCTCAATCGGCCCCGGGTCACGTACCAGAGCGGGAACGAGGTCGCGCGCTACATGCTGTCGCGCAACCCGAAACTGACGATCGTGGTCTGTACCGGCAACCCCGCCGAAGACCCCCGGGTCCGCGAGCTGATCAAGGGGGGCGCCTTTCAGCTTCTGCAGAAGCCGATCCGCCTCTCGCAGATCCGCGAAGTCCTCCGCCAGGTACGGGACGAAAGGGACGACTCGCATCTGGCGTCGAAGTAGCCCCCGATGGGGCGGCCGTTAGGGCTGGCTCCGCCGCGCGGACAACGCATCGGCCAGGGGAGGGAACTGCTGCACGATACGGAGAACCCCGGCGCGCATCCCCTCGAGGTCCCCGGCTCGCCCCAGGCGCTCCAGCTCGGCGCAGTCCCGAGCGAGTCCGAGCGCGCCCACCTGAGCGCAGCTGGACTTCAGGCTGTGGGCCGTTTGCGCGATGCTCACCGCGTCCCCGCGCGAGGCGGCGACCTCCAGGCGCCGTACGAGCCGGGGGCCCTCCTCAAGAAACGTGCCGATGAGGGCGGGGAGGA
>Ga0209274_10000090_pt1 | contig 82863 bp, 74 predicted proteins | sample HubBroMetageREF1_FD_188343 | JGI IMG/M metagenome (GOLD analysis project Ga0209274, IMG submission 188343) | Reference soil microbial communities from the Hubbard Brook experimental Forest, New Hampshire, USA - Hubbard Brook CCASE Soil... | ecosystem: Environmental > Terrestrial > Soil >...
CCGAGCTCGCCTTACGGAAGATGCTGGCCGCCCGAGACCGAGGCGGACGAAAGCGAACCGCCGGACATCGAGACTTCGGGCCGCGACCCGCCCTGATCCCGGGTTCGGTGCCTGCATTCACGATCGCGACCTTCCGAGTACCGATCCCCTGCCGGGCACCGCCTGCTGCAGGCCGGTGAGGGACGTCGGTCTGCCCGCGATGCCGCCAAAGGCGACGATAAACCCATCCGAAACTTTATTTCGGGCGGACAAGCGATGCCGGCTGGCGCCGGCTGGCGGGCGGGGACGCCCACACCACTTGCAATTTCCCTCACCCGATTGCCCTGGACCGGGCCGCCCATTTTCTTGCCAGCCGGGACCCCGGCCGCTATGGTGCCCGCCCCTGAAAGCGCGTCCGCGGAAGGTAGATCCCGAAATGAGCGTATTCCGCCTTCTGGTCGCGGCCGCCTTCAGTCTGGCCGTCGCCGCCTCTCCCGCTGCTGCCCTTGCCGCCGATCCGGCAGCCGCGCTCAGCCCCGATCAGGCAGCCGCAGTCGAGAAGCTCATCCACGACTATCTGATGAGCCATCCCAAGGTCCTGGAAGAAGCGATCGAGCATGCCGACGCGGCGAGCAAGGCCGAGGCGGAACAAGCGACCAAGGCCGAGATCGTCACCCGCCGCGAAGAGCTCGACAACGACCCGACCTCGCCGGTACTGGGCAATCCCAAAGGCGACGTGACCGTGGTCGAATTCTTCGATTACCGCTGCCCCTATTGCAAGGGCACCTACGGCGCCGTGGCCCAGCTCCTGGAGCAGGACAGGAACGTCCGGCTGGTGCTGAAGGACTTCCCGATCCTCGGCAAGGATTCGGTCTTCGCCTCGCGCATCGCGCTCGCGGTGCAGAAGCACGGCAAATATGGCGAATTCTACAAGGCGATGTTTGCGCTCAAAGCCACCATCAACGAACAATCCACGCTCGACATCGTCAAATCGATCGGGCTCGATCCGGCCGAGATCAAGAAAGAATCGGAAGCCTCCGAGATCGATCCGATCATCAAGCGCAATTACGATCTGGCCAAGGCGATCGGCGCCGAAGGCACGCCGGCTTTCATCATCGGCGACGCGATGACCCCCGGCCTCGTCACGCTCGACGTGCTGAAGACTCAGGTCGCGGCCGCGCGCGCCAAGCTCAAGAGCTGACTACTCGGCATCCGGCTGCCGGCTCGGATGAGCGCGGCGGAAGGCGTCGAGGGCCATGCAATTGTCATGGATCCGCCGCAGAGTCGGATACGGCGCCAGATCGAGCCGATGGGTCTCTGAAGCGACGATCTGCGGCACCAGGCAGATATCGGCGAGGCCGGGTTCGTCGCCGTGGCAGAAGCGGCCGGTCCGGTCGTCATCGGCGACGAGCGCCTCGAAGGCGGCCAATCCCAGTGCCATCCAGTGAGTGCACCAGAGCCGGGTCGCCGCCTCGTCATGGCCCAGCGGCGCCTGCAGATAGTGCAGCACCCGGGAATTGTTCAGCGGGTGGATGTCGCAGGCGACGAGCTGGGCCAGCGCGCGCACACGCGCCCGATCGCCCGGATGGCCGGGCAGGAAGGGCGGGTTCGGCTGAGTTTCGTCGAGATATTCGATGATCGCCAGCGACTGGATGAGGACATCGCCGTCATCGTCGAGCGTCGGGACGAGGCCTTGCGGGTTGAGCGCCAGATATTCGGGCGATCGCTGCTCCCCTCGGGGCACATGATGGGCCAGATAGGTGGAGTCGATGCGCTTCAGATTGAGGGCGATGCGGACCCGGAACGAGGCCGAAGACTGGAAATAACCATGCAGCTCCACGACCAAACCCCCTGCCCCGCTGGATCCTCAGCCGCCGTCGAGGACGCCGCGGCGGATCTGGTCGAGTTCCATCGCTTCGAACAATGCCTTGAAATTGCCCTCGCCGAAACCTTCGTCGCCCTTGCGCTGAATGACTTCGAAAAAGACCGGGCCGATCACCGTTTCGGTGAAGATCTGCAGCAGCCTGCCGCCCGTCTCGCCCGGAGCACCGTCGATCTGGATCCGGTCGCGGCGCAGGCGCGCCAGATCCTCGCCATGGCCGGGCAGGCGACTGTCGATCTGATCGTAATAGGCATCGGGGGTATCGAGGAACCGGATCGCCCGGGCCTGGAGCAGCTCGATCGTCCGGTAGATGTCGGCAGTCCCGAGGGCGATGTGCTGAATCCCCTCGCCCCGATAGGCTTCGAGATATTCGGCGATCTGGCTCTTGTCGTCGGCGCTCTCGTTGATCGGAATCCGGATCTTGCCGTCCGGGCTGGTCAATGCCCGCGATTTCAGCCCGGTCAACCGGCCTTCGATATCGAAATAGCGGATCTGCCGAAAATTGAACAGGCGGGTGTAGAAATCCGCCCATTGATCCATCCGGCCGCGATGGACATTGTGGGTCAGATGGTCGATCTGGGTGAACCCCACGCCCGGCGGATGAGGATCGACGCCGGCCAGGGGCACGAAATCGATGTCGTAGATCGTGCCTCTGGCGCCCCAGCGATCGACCAGATAGAGCAGGCTGCCGCCGATCCCCTCGATCGCCGGAATATTGAGTTCCATCGGCCCGATCTGGCCGGCCACCGGCCTGGCACCGAGCGCGATCGCACGCTTCTGGGCGGCGCCGGCGTCCTCGACCCGGAACGCCATGGCGCAGACCGACGGCCCGTGCAGCCGGGCGAACGCCTGGGCGAAACTCTCCGGCTCGGCATTGACGATGAAATTCACGTCGCCCTGGCGGAACAGCGAAACGTCCTTGGAGCGATGCCGGGCGATTTTGACGAAGCCCAGCCGTTCGAACAGCCGCCCCAATTCGGCCGTATCGGGTGCCGTGTATTCGACGAATTCGAACCCGTCCGTCCCCATCGGATTGTCCCAGAGATCGATCCGGGCGGTCGGCGCCGGGGCGAGCGGAGACATGGCCTGTCCTTTCGATCGAAACCGTTACGGCGATTCCATGTTAGTTACAAATGAAACTCATAGCCAGCCGGCGTCGTCGGATCCTGGCACTCTCGCCCGCGGGCGCGACGATCCGCGCCGAACTCGACCGGATCCTGACGCTGCTCGGCGCCAGTTCGGACGCATTTCTGGCGGAGCCGCGGTCCAGAGTAGCCCGCTCGGTCGGTGGCCCGGCGGACGACCGCCGGGCTCGCTCGCGTTCCCGAACTCCCGGAAATCAGATGGTCGCGGGGTCGACGAGCCGCGCACCAGCCGGCGCCGAGCCCCGCGCTTGCCCTGGCGGCACGGCGTGCTATAAGTCGCTCATTGCTGCAGCGCAAGGTAGGGACAGTCTTGGCGAAGCCGATCGTTTTGATCCTGAACGGCCCGAATCTGAATTTGTTGGGCACGCGCGAACCGGCAATCTATGGCCCGAGTACGCTCGCGGATATCGAAGCGGCGTGCCTCGGGCGGGCCGAGTCCCTCGGCCTGGCCCTCGATTTTCGCCAGAGCAACAGCGAGGCGACGCTGATCGATTGGGTCCAGGCGGCACGGAACACCGCCGCCGGGATCATCATCAATGCCGCGGGCTTCAGCCACACATCGATCGCCCTCATGGATGCACTCGCGGCGGTCGATCTGCCGGTCATCGAGGTGCATCTGTCGAACATTCATCGGCGGGAGGAATTCCGCCATCATTCCCATGTCTCGCGCGTGGCGCGGGGCGTCATCCTCGGCCTCGGCGGACATGGCTATGAATTGGCGCTGGACGCCATGGCCCGGTTGCTGGCGGGGACTGCTCGAGCCGAGGAGAGATCAGCAAATTGACCGATATCGACGGCGAACTGGTCAAGAAACTCGCCGGTCTCCTCGACGAGACGCGGCTGACCGAGATCGAATACGCGACCGGTGAATTCCGCCTGCGCGTGACCCGAACTCCGGCGGCGATCCAGGGCCATGTGCCGGCCCCGGCAGCGTTGCCCGCGGCGGATCCCGCCGCCGCGGCCGAGCAGGATCCGGCTCTCCACCCGGGCGCCGTCACCTCGCCCATGGTCGGCACGGTCTATCTGTCGCCGCAACCGGGTGCCGCACCCTTCGTGCGCGTCGGCGACCTGATCTCGGTCGGCCAGCCGCTGCTGATCATCGAGGCCATGAAAGTCATGAATCAAATCAAGGCGCACAAACACGGCAAGCTCGCCCGGATCCTGGTCGCGGATTCCGGCCCGGTCGAGTTCGGCCAAGTGGTGATGATCCTTGATTAAGCCGCGTCTCCCGCTCTTCGACAAGGTGCTGATCGCCAATCGCGGCGAGATTGCGCTGCGGATCCTGCGCGCCTGCCGCGAGATGGGCATCCATACGGTCGCGGTTCATTCGACCGCGGACGCCCAGGCCATGCATGTCCGCCTCGCCGACGAGAGCGTCTGCATCGGCCCGCCTTCCGTGCGCGAGAGCTATCTCAACATTCCGGCGATCCTGACTGCCGCTTCCATCACCGGAGCCGAGGCGATCCATCCCGGCCTGGGCTTTCTCGCCGAGAATGCCGATTTCGCCTCGATGGTCGAAGAGCACGGCCTGACCTTCATCGGCCCGGCGCCCGAGCATATCCGGATGATGGGCGACAAGGTCACGGCCAAGCGGATCGCGGCCGAGATCGGCCTCCCGACCGTGCCCGGGTCCGAAGGTGCCATCACCGATCTCGACGTGGCAGTCGCCCGGGCCGAGACGATCGGCTATCCGGTCCTGATCAAGGCCTCGGGCGGCGGCGGCGGGCGCGGCATGAAAATCGCCCGTAACGCTGCGGAACTACGCCAGCAGGTGCCGCTCGCCCGTGCCGAGGCCAAGGCCTATTTCAACAACGACGAAGTCTATTTCGAACGCTATCTCGACACGCCGCGCCACATCGAGATGCAGATCCTGGGCGACGGCCAAGGCCATTGCGTGCATCTGGGCGAGCGCGACTGTTCGCTGCAGCGCTCACATCAGAAGATCCTGGAAGAGGCGCCGTCGCCGGTGCTGACCGCTTCCCAGCGTGCCCATCTCGGCACCATCGCCATCGACGCCATGCAAAAGCTCGATTACCGCGGCGCCGGCACGCTCGAATTCCTGTTCCAGGACGGGCATTTCGCCTTCATCGAAATGAACACCCGGATCCAGGTCGAGCATCCGGTCTCGGAGATGATCAGCGGCGTCGATCTGGTCCAGGAGCAGATCCGCGTCGCCGCCGGCCTTCCGCTCGGATATGATCAGAGCGACATCAAACTCACCGGCCATGCCATCGAATGTCGAATCAACGCCGAAAATCCGGTGACTTTCAGGCCCTCGCCGGGCAAGGTCACGGCCTATCACGCGCCGGGCGGGCTCGGTGTGCGGATCGATTCGGCCCTCTATCCGGGCTACACCGTGCCGAGCCATTACGACAGCCTGGTGGCCAAGCTGATCGTCCACGGCAAGACCCGGCACGACTGCGTCATGCGGATGCGGCGGGCGCTCGACGAATACGTGATATCCGGAATCGAGACCAATATCCCGCTGCACCAGCGGCTGTTCGCGGAGCCGGATTTCATCGCCGGCAATTACGACATCCACTGGCTCGAGCGCTTCGTCGCGCGCGGCGAGTGAGAGTTTGCCGATGAGCGCGCGCTCAACCGAACCGCCTGGATCCTCTACAATGCCTTCAACGGGCTTTCGGCCGCGGGTTCGACCGACCCTGCGCCCCTGAGACGGGGAAGGCGGCCGCGATGACGGTGCTCACCCCCGATCTGCTGTTGCGGGCCTATGCTGCCGGGATCTTTCCCATGGCCGATTCGGCCGAAGATCCGGATATCTTCTGGGTCGATCCGGAATGGCGCGGCATCATCCCGCTGCAGGAGTTTCACGTTCCGCATCGGCTGAGGCGGGTGATCAGATCGGCATTGTTCGAGGTTCGCTGTGACACGGCCTTCGAGGCGGTCATCCGCGGCTGTGCCGCCCCGGCGGCGGACCGGCCGCGGACCTGGATCAACGACGAGATCGTCCGGCTCTACACCGATCTGTTCCGGCGCGGCTGTGCCCATTCGGTCGAAAGCTGGTACGAAGGCGAACTGGTCGGCGGCCTCTATGGCGTCTCGATCAACGGCGCGTTCTTCGGCGAAAGCATGTTCAGCCGCATGACCGATGCCAGCAAGGTGGCCTTGGTCCATCTCGTCGCCCGCCTGATCCGCGGCGGCTATTCGCTGCTCGATACTCAGTTCGTGACCCAGCATCTCCAACGCTTCGGCGCGGTCGAGATTCCGCGCGCCGATTATCGGCGCCGCCTCGCCGTCGCCCTCGTCGGCTATGCCGAATTTCACCCGGGCTTGGCCGGCGACCCGCTGGCCGTGCTGCAATCGAGGACCCAGAGATCGTAGACTGGGTGTTCGAGCGGATTCAGGCCCGGGCTCGACGCGAACATCCAGCCGTGGAACAGCTTGCGGACCGAGGCCGTGCCGGGCTGCAGTTCCTGGATATCGAGGAAGGCGGCACTTTCCGGCTCTTCTTCGGGCGGCGTCTGCCGGCAATCGCTGACGCTGATCGAGAGCGTGCCGAAGGTCACCGTCTGACCGAAGGGAACCGTGAACTTCGTCACCCGGGCCGAGATCTTGTCGAGCGCCTGCAGGTCGGCACCGCTGATCGGGGCAGGAGGCGGCGGCGGCGGAGCCTCCGGTGCCGGCACCGGCTTCGGCTTGGGCGCCGCCGGAGCCATCTGCACGCCGACCAGAGCGCCCAGCGCCAGGGCGAGAGCGGCAGGGCGGAGCATGGCGCTAGTCCTCGCGATACGGGTTGACGAGGCCATCGACCAGACCGCGGAGCACTTCGCGGACCTGCTCTTCGCGGCAGCCCATCAGGATGGCGTCTTCGAGCGCATCCTGCGCCACCTGGCGCAATTCCTCCAGCGATTGGGACAGCACCCGGAGCTTCTCGACGCAGGAAACCGGCTCGCCTCGATCGTCGAGCCAGCGGATCGCCGAAAAATCGGTCTCGGTCATGGCCCTCGATCACGTCCTCGATCTTCGCCGCCGATCCTTCTGCGCCGGCACTTCCTCAAGGCTTCTTCTCCGCCGGCTCGGGCGGCGCCGTGCCGGCCTCCGCCGGCTTGGCGCCGCTGCTGCTCAGCGAGAACACCGCCTGGCCCAGCAGCGTCTGCAGGCTGGTCGGCGACTCCGTCCTGGTGATCTCGCCGCCGGGCAGGATGTCTTTGTCGTCGTTGCCCGGCAGCAGCGACATCGTGTTGTCGCCGAGCAGGCTCGCCGACGCGATGACGGCGACAGTATCGACCGGCAGCGGATAGGCTCGGTCGATGGTCATCCGCACTTCGGCCTGGAAGGTCTTCGGATCGAGCACGGCGCCGGTGACGGTGCCGACCTTGATGCCGCTGATGCGAACGTCGCTCCCGGCCTTGATGCCGTCGATATGGTCGAACTTCGCCCAGACCTCGTACCCGCTCACGGTCCGGATCCCGGCCGAACGATAGGCGAAGACGAGGAAGATCGAGGCGACGGCGAGCACCAGCGCGCCCATCACCGTTTCCAGGACATTGCGGTTCATGGCTGCCGTCTCGCTGCCGCTCGTGCCGGTCCGGGGATCAAACCGGCGTCCAGGGTTCGTAATCCCCGGTCGCCTTGTCGCGATGGCCGCCGCGCAAGACCGAACCCGGCGGCCGATAGGCCAGCGCCGTGCCGGTCAGATTGGGCAGATGCTCCTTCTGCCAGGGCTTGCGCGCCGCCGGATCGATCACCGGCGGAGAAGCGGCGATGTGATGGAGCCAGCCGTGCCATTCGGCCGGGACCTTGGACGGCTCGGCCATGCCGTTATAGAGCACCCAGCGCCGTTCCCGGCTCTCGATCCCGCCGCCCCTGACCAGGGGCCTGGCGCCCTTCTCGCGATAATAGCGATTGCCGAACGGGTCGGTCCCGACCAGTTCTCCGCACCACCAGGTATAAAGCCGCGTTCCCAGGGTCATGCCTGCTCGCTCGATGGCGCCGCCGAGGACCGGCGACCGGTGCCGACGCCGGCACCGGCCGCCGCCTTCGCGGCGGGACGTGAAAACGGGCGGACTATGGCATCTCGCCCGCTGAGTGTCGAGGGGCTGGCCGGGAATGCCTGGGGCGACCGGGTGACGATGGATCCCAACCTTTCGACAGCATTGATCGACATGAGTGGCACGGGCGTCCCGCCCGCGACGCCGCCGAAGGCGGCAATGAACCCTTCCGTCGACAGATTTCGGGCGGCAAGCAATGCCGGCTGCCGCCGGAGCGGATCGCGGGATTTCTCGCGGCACGGGACTGGAGCGCCGCCTCTCGAACCGTTCCCCCGCTCACAGCAATCCCAGCGCCCGCAATTCCTTCTGCATCTGGGCCGGCATCGTCTCGACATCGTCCGGATGCGCCGGATCGCGGTCGCCCGGAGCATCGGCGGGTTCCAGATAGCGCCAGCCCTGCATCGGCCGGCGCGTCTGGCGGATCGTCTCGACCAGGTCCGGATCGAACCGGATGAGGCAGAAGCGCCTTCCCTCGCCGTCGACGCCGGGATCGAGGCCGACGACGCGCTGCCGCAGGCGGATGTCGCCCTTGATGATCCAGTAGAGCGACCCGCCCGCCAGGATCTCGGCGGCGCGCCGGGGCATGTTGCGGGTGCGGTGGAACAGCCCCTCGCCGCGCAGCAGACGATTTTCCTGCCATTGGCGCAGATCGTCGACGCTGTCGCAGCCGACGCACATCTTGAGCATATGCAGCATCAGGCGGCCCGGCGGGCCGGCCCGAGAACTGGCTTCGACGCCGGCGCGGGCGCGATCCCGATGCTGGTCGCGACCCGCCCGGGTTCGGTCTGTGCGCCGCGGCGCACGCAAACCTCAATGATACGGACGTATGTCGGCAACGTACCTGTCACAAACTCCTCCTATGATCGCCGAGGGACCCAGGGGCGACTTCTCCCCGGTATGTCGGGTGGGATTTTACCACGAACCGGCAGCGGCGCGTGTCGTCGCTGCCGAGCCTCGACTCCCGCCTTCGGACGTCGCCCCGCGACTGCCGATAATCGAAAAAAACCCGGCAATTTTGCAATTTCACTCTATATTTTGAAGACATTGTGCGAATTTCATGGCTCTAATGCCGCAAAACTATCAGTTCGAGACGGCCGGCGGGCAAGCTGGCACCGGCAAGAGGAAGCAGGGTGATGTCCGGCGAACGTTACTTCTCTGTCGACTGCAGCGCGCATGCCAAGCGGGCCTTGGTCTGGACCGTCTCGCGACGATTCGAGGGCGCTGACAAGGTGAGTTATGTCGTGCTCCAGCGGGCGGATGACCCAACGATACGCAAGACCCTGGCGGCTTCCGTTCTCGGCGACAGGAAGCGTTACCAAGCCTCGTGAGCTCACCCGTCTACAGGCCGGGTGAAGACGATCAGTTCCGCCCCCTCGTCGACCAGATCGCCGACGGCGCAGCGTACGGCCTCGATGGTACCGTCGGCCGGTGCGGTGATCATATGCTCCATTTTCATTGCCTCCAGAACCAGGAGAGCGGCGCCGCGCCGGACTTCGGCACCGGCGCTGGTCAGCACCTGGATGATCCGTCCGGGCATCGGCGCCCCGAGACTGCCGCCGGAAGCCGCCTCGCCCACGACTGGCGCCAGCTTGTCGATCGGGGTGAGAAGGTGTGCCGCCCCGGCATGCAGGATGACGAGCCCCTCGGCGAGGCGCACCACCCGGACCGATGATTTGACCCCATCCACCGTCAAGCGAAGCGTGCCGTCGCGATCCTCGGCCCCGTCGACGCCGATGCAGCCTTCCGGAAGATCCAGGGTCAGACCGCCGTCCGGTTTGGGATATGTCCGAACCTCCAGCAGGGTCTCGCCGTGGTGGAAGACCAGATCCTCGTGGCTGTCGCCGTTGAGTCGCCAGGAATTGGCGAGGTTCCAGGGCGACCAGGGATCGCCTGAGGCAGCGGCGGCGGCATCGAGGGCCCGCTGCCGGTCGCTGACGACGATGAACGACGCCGCCGCCAGGATCTCGGTCGTGACCACGGGCGAGACAGGGAACAGGGCCGCCCCGGCCCGGCCGATGAACCCCGTGTCGAGTCCGCCCGCAGCGAAATCGGGGTGAGCGGCGAGGAGGCCGAGAAAGCCCAGATTGGTCCCGACCCCGACGATCTCGTACTCGGCCAGAGCTCGGCGCAGACGCGCCACGGCCTGCGGACGATCGTGGTCCCAGACGATCAGCTTGGCGATCATCGGGTCGTAATGGACCGAAATCGTGTCGCCTGAGCGAACCCCGGTCTCGACCCGGACGTGCGGCCCCTCTTCCGGCGCCCGGAGATGGGCCAGCCGACCGGCCTGGGGCCGAAAATCGCGGGCTGGGTCTTCGGCATAGACCCGGACCTCGATGGCATGGCCCTGGATCGCGATCTGGTCCTGGCGGAGCGGCAGAGCCTCGCCACAGGCGACGCGGAACTGCCACTCGACCAGATCCAGGCCGGTGATCGCTTCGGTCACCGGATGCTCGACTTGCAGCCGGGTATTCATTTCCATGAAATAGAAGGCGTCGCCCTGGGTGATGAATTCGACCGTGCCGGCGCCGACATAGGAGACTGCCCGGGCCGCGGCGCAACCCGCCTCGCCCATCATCCGCCGCCGCTCCGCCGTCAGGCCCGGAGCCGGCGCCTCTTCGACCACCTTCTGATGACGGCGCTGGATCGAGCAATCGCGCTCGAACAGCGAGATGGTATTGCCCTGAGTGTCGGCGAAGATTTGGATCTCGATGTGGCGCGGCCGGGTCAGGTATTTCTCGACCAGCATCCGATCGTCGGCGAAGGACAGCAAGGCTTCGCGCTTGGCCGAGGCGAGTGCGCGGGCGAAGTCCTCGGGCGTTTCGACGACGCGCATCCCCTTGCCGCCGCCGCCGGCGGACGCCTTGATCAGGACCGGATATCCCACTCGTTCGGCCGCGGCGGCGAGCACCGCCGGATCTTGATCGGCGCCGTGATAGCCCGGCACCAGAGGCACGCCGGATTGCGCCATCAGCGTCTTGGCCGCGGATTTCGAGCCCATGGCCCGGATCGCCGCAACCGGCGGACCGATGAACACGATTCCGGCCGCGGCACAAGCCTCGGCGAAGTCGGCATTCTCCGACAGGAACCCATAGCCCGGATGGATCGCTCTCGCGCCCGAGCGCCGGGCGGCGACGAGGATCTTGTCGATCGAGAGATAGCTCGCCAGCGCCGGCGGGGGACCGATCGCGTAGGCCTCGTCGGCCAATGCCACGTGGCGCGCTTCGGCATCGGCCTCGGAATAGACAGCGACGGTGCGGATGCCGAGCCGCTCGGCGGTCTTGATCACCCGGCAGGCGATCTCGCCGCGATTGGCGATCAGGATCTTGTCGAACATCTCGCCTCAGCCTCGGCGCCACGGCGGGGCCGTCTTGCCGAGAAAGGCGCCGACGCCGGCTCTGCCCTCGGGCGAGACCCGGCGCCGGGCGATCCGCCGGCCGGTCTCCTCGATCAGCGCCTCGTCGACCGATCGATCGGCGACCAGGAACACCAGATCCTTGGCCTCGGCCTGGGCGATCGGGGCGCCCTGGAACAGGGCCTCGAGCACCGCCTCGAGGGCGGCTTCGAGCTCGTCCGGCGGCACGACCTCGTGGACGAGCCCGATCGCGTGCGCCTGCACCGGCGAGATCACCTCGGCCGTGAGGAAATAGCGTCGCGCCTGGCGGGGCCCGATCGCAGCCACGACGTAAGGGCTGATCGCCGACGGGATCAGGCCGAGCTTCACTTCCGACAGGCAGAAGCTCGCCCGTTCCGAGGCGATGACGATGTCGCACGCGGCGACCAGCCCGACGCCGCCGCCGTAAGCGGCTCCCTGGACCACCCCGATCACCGGCTTGGGCATCCGATCGAGACCGTGCATCAGGCGCGCCAGCCCCTCGGCATCACGCTCGTTCTCCTCTTGGGTATAGAGGGCCATGCGCCGCATCCAGTCGAGATCGGCGCCGGCGGAAAAGCTCTTGCCGGCACCGCGCAGGACGACGGCGCGCACCGCCTCGTCCGCGCCCAACCGGCCCAGCGTGTCGGTCAACAGCGCGATCAGCCGATCGTCGAAGGCGTTGTGCAAGTCCGGCCGGTTGAGGGTCACGGTGGCGACGCCGCGCGCGTCGACGGTCTGGATCAGGGTATCGCTCATCGGCTCGGCCTCACATCCGGAACAGGCCGAATTTGCCGGGCTCGATCGGCGCGTTGAGGGCGGCCGAAAGGCCGAGGGCGAGCACCAGCCTGGTCTCGGCCGGATCGATCACGCCGTCGTCCCAGAGCCGGGCGCTGGCGTAATAGGGGTGGCCTCGAGTCTCGTATTGCGCCCGGATCGGCGCCTTGAACTGCTCCTCTTCTTCCGCGCTCCAGCCCTTGCCGGCGGCTTCGAGATTGTCGCGGCGCAAGGTCGCGAGCACGGCGGCGGCCTGCTCGCCGCCCATGACGCTGATCCTGGCATTGGGCCACATCCACAGGAAGCGGGGGCCATAGGCCCGCCCGCACATGCCGTAATTGCCGGCGCCGAAACTGCCGCCGATGATCACGGTGAATTTCGGCACGCCGGCCGTGGCCACTGCCGTCACCAGCTTGGCACCGTCCTTGGCGATACCGCCGGCTTCGTATTTGCGCCCGACCATGAAGCCGGTGATGTTCTGCAGGAACACCAGCGGGATGCCGCGCTGCGCGCAGAGTTCGATGAAATGCGCACCCTTCTGAGCCGACTGGGAAAACAGGATGCCGTTGTTGGCGAGGATGCCGACCGGGTAGCCCCAGATCCGGGCGAAGCCGGTCACCAGCGTCGGACCGTAGAGGGCCTTGAATTCGTCGAGGTCCGAATCGTCGACCAGGCGGGCGATGATCTCGCGCACGTCGTAGGGCTTGCGCGTATCCGCCGGCACGATGCCGTAGACCTCGCGCGGGTCGAATCGCGGCGGGCGCGGCGGGGCCAGATCGAGTGTCGGCCGCTTGACGCTGTTCAGCGAGGCCACGATCCGCCGGGCGATGGCGAGGGCATGGGCGTCGTTTTCGGCATAATGGTCGGTGACGCCCGAGACCCGGCTGTGGACATCGGCACCGCCCAATTCTTCGGCGGTCACGACCTCGCCGGTCGCGGCCTTGACCAGCGGCGGTCCGGCCAGGAAGATCGTCCCCTGATTGCGCACGATCACCGATTCGTCCGACATGGCCGGGACATAGGCGCCGCCGGCGGTGCAGGAGCCCATGACCACGGCGATCTGAGGAATGCCGGCAGCCGAGAGCTGCGCCTGATTATAGAAGATCCGGCCGAAATGATCCCGGTCGGGAAAGACTTCGTCCTGGTTCGGCAGATTGGCGCCGCCGCTGTCGACCAGATAGAGGCAGGGCAGTCGGTTCTCGCGCGCGATCTCCTGGGCGCGCAGATGTTTCTTCACGGTCACCGGGTAGTAGGTCCCGCCCTTGACCGTGGCGTCGTTGGCGACGATCACGCATTCCCGGCCCATGATCCGGCCGATCCCGGTGATGATGCCGGCAGCGGCGATCTCGCCGCCATAGAGCCCGTAGGCGGCGAGCTGCGAGAATTCCAGGAAGGGCGAACCCGGATCGATCAGCGCCCGCACCCGGTCGCGCGGCAGCAGCTTGCCGCGGGCGAGGTGGCGGGCGCGGGGCCCCTCGCCGCCGCCTTGCCGGACGCGATCGACCTGCTCCAGCAGATCGTCGACCAGGGCATTCATCGCCGCCTCGTTGCTGCGGAACGCCGGGGAACGCGGATCGGCGGCACTCGACAAAATGGGCATGGGCGAGGGATCCGAGGGCGGCCGAACGACGAGCGCGGCCACAATGCCAAGGGTGCTCGGCTCGCGGCAAGGGATTTCCCGCGGGCGCCCTGCCGAGAGACACCCCGGAGAAAGGGGCGGGAATGTCGCCGCTTCGAACCCCGGCAGGTCGCCGGCCATGGTCGCCATGAACCGATGAAGGCCCTGCACCCAAATCGGCACCGTCGTGTCACCCGGAGGCGCGAATCGACAAGGCGGGAGGACAGCGCGATCGACCGCACCGGTCGCGTGCCTCGTGCCGAGATTGACGCGTCGCTCGCCGGCTGCCAGATTGCCGACGGGGACACGACATGCGTGTATGGGCGCCGGGTGGGGCTGGGGCGAGATGCGACGAAGGAGCCTTTTCGGGAGCGCGACGTTCGGGCTGCTCAGCCTCGCCTCTGGAGCAGTCGGCGCCACGCCGCTCGAAACCTACGGCCGTCTGCCGGGGCTCGACGACGTGGCCATTTCGCCCGGCGGGTCGCGACTCGCCCTCGTATTCAACAGGGACGATCAGCGCACCCTGGTGGTAAAGCCGGTCGGCGAAGCGAAGGCGCTCGGGGTCGTCCGCGTCGGCGACGCCAAATTGCGTTCGGTGCGCTGGGTCGACGACCGGCGTTTGCTGGTGACGACATCGGTGACGGCGCGCGCCATCGGGGACGACAGGTACCACCGGCCATCTGGACCGGGGAACCGCTCGCCAACAGAACTATTGCGCCTTTCTGCCCGGCCCCCAGACCGTCACTTGCGTCTCTGCGTCCTTCGCCGATCTGGCGAAGTTTGTCGAAGCCGGGATTGGAACCCCGGTGATCGCCGAGACCGACCTCCCCGGCACGCTGACTGCGACGTTTCCAGTCGAGTCACAGGACCTCCCCGCGATCTCCGACGCGTTGTCGAAAGAGTTTGAAGTTACGCTGACCAGGGCGAAGCGTCAGATCGAGATGGTGGTACTGTCCGCCTCTCCCTGACCACGAAACCGGACGATCGCAACTCTGCCGCCGACAGCCCGTCTCGCGTTGCCAATTTCACCTCCCGCCCGCCGAGGCGCCGCCGGACGATCGCGAGAGGGACCGATCGGAAACGCGTGCCGGTGCCGGCGGCGGCCCGGATCCCGGCCTGGCCGAAGGGCGGTCGCGGTCGCTCGAGGAGCTGGCCGGGATCGGGATGGGTCGCGCCCGGGCGCCTTCGCTCGTCCTACGGCCCCCGAGAGCTCCTCTGCCCCGCGTCCGCCCCGGTCATCCTCCGCCTTCCTCGAAGAAGCGGTTCGGCGGACGGGGCAGGCCCAGATTTTCCCGGAGCGTCGTCCCCTCGTATTCCGTGCGGAAGAGGCCGCGGCGCTGTAACTCCGGGACCACATGGTCGACGAACTCGTCGAGGCCGCCCGGGACATGGGAGAACATGATGTTGAAGCCGTCGCAGCCTTCGCCGTAGAGCCATTGCTCCATCTCGTCGGCAATCGTTCGGGGCGTGCCGGTCAAGGACAGGCCGGCAAAGCCGCCGGCGATCTGGGCCAATTGCCGGACGGTCAGATTGTCGCGCCGGGCGCGCTCGACGACGCGCTGCCTGCCGCTCTGGCTGGCATTGGATTCCGGAATATCGGGCAGCGGGGCGTCGAGCTCGAAGCCCGAGGCGTCGTGGCCGAGATGCACCGACAAGGAAGCGAGGCCGCTATCCGGATGGACCAGTCCGTCCAGCATCGCCCGCTTCGCGCGCGCCTCTTCGACGGTGTCGCCGACGACGACCAGAGCGCCCGGGAGGATTTTCAGGTGATCGGGCGAGCGGCCGAGGGCAGCGGCCCGTCCCTTGACATCGGCATAGAACCGCTGCCCGTCGGCGAGGCTACCGCCCGCAGCGAAGATGACCTCCGCCGTCTCGGCCGCCAATTGACGGCCGGCCTCCGAAGCGCCCGCCTGAACGATGACCGGCCAGCCCTGGACCGGCCGTGCGACGTTGAGCGGCCCACGGACCGAGAAATATTTCCCTTTGTGGTCCAACACCTGCAGCCGTTCGGGATCGAAATAGATGCCGCTCTCGACGTCGCGGATGAACGCGTCGTCGGCCCAGCTGTCCCACAGTCCGGTGACGACATCGATGAACTCGCGCGCCCGCCGGTAGCGCTCGTCATGCTCCATGTGATCTTCGAGACCGAAATTCAGCGCTGCATCCGGGTTCGAGGTGGTGACGACGTTCCAGCCGGCGCGGCCGCCGCTCAAATGATCGAGCGAGGCGAATTTCCGGGCGACGAGATAGGGCGCCTCGAAGGTCGTGGACGCGGTTGCGACGAGCCCCAACCGCTCGGTCACCGTGGCGAGTGCCGGCAGCAAAGTCAGAGGATCGAAGGACGAGACCGTGGCGCTGCGCTTCAGTGCCGCCATCGGCATGTTGAGCACGGCCAGGTGATCGGCCATGAAGAACGCATCGAACCGGCCCCGCTCCAGCGTCCGCGCGAACCGCTTCAGATGCTCGAAATTGAAATTGGCGTCTGGATAGGCGCCGGGAAAGCGCCACCAGGCCGTATGAATGCCGACCGGCCGCATGAACGCCCCCAACCGCAGCAGCTTCTCTCGAGCCATGCCAGTTCCCCATTCGGTCGATAACCCAGTCGCCTGCGAGCTTAGCAGGTCACCCGGCGTTTCTCGGAACAACGATATCAACATGACTGGCATGAGGAAAAAATTTAAATAACCGGAACGAAATGTATGAAAAGTTGGATTGAACGACATGATTCTGGAGAAAGTGGCGATCGGACCATCGACCGACCCTGCCACAGCCACAGCCCGGCCGCTTCGAGAGGGTAGTGGAAGCGGGCATCTGGGGTTCCTTCGCACTTCTGCTGCCGGCCGGGGCGACCTGGAATGCTCGCCCGCGCGAACAGGGCGGCGCCGACCCCGAGCCCGAGCCCGATTTTCGCGCTCTCCAGCAACGAGATATTATACCAATTGACAATGTTGTAAAAAGTCATTATACGTCTTCTCATTGTGTAATAATTCGAAGATCCCGCCATGCCGCTCGACCTCGGTCCGATCTCTTCGCAATCGCCCGAGTTTGCGCCCATCCTCGCCGGAATCGCGATGGGCGCCGTCGAGCGCGAACGCGACGGGCTCTCCGCATCGGGCGCGTTCGACCTGATTCGGCGGTGCCGCCTGGGCGCAATCCGTCTCGACGGCGACTCCGGTCTTCTCGACCTGATCTCGGTCGTCATCGGCTTGGGCAATGCCGATCCGGCGATTGCGCTCGTTCTGGTCGACCATTTCCTGTTCGTCGAGCGCTGCCTGCGCCCGTGCCGAAGTGCCGCTGGCGCGAACTGGAGTCGGTCCGTCCGGCACGGGGCGCTGTTTCGCTTCGTCGACTTCGACACAGACGACAACGGCGCTGCCCGGTCCGACCTCGATGTCGTGCCGACGCTCGAGGGCCGCTGCCACCGGATCGACGGATTTACGGCAGCTGCGATCGAGCGCAACACGAACTTCCTGGCAGTCGCAATCCGCCTGCCGGACCGGAGCCGAGCTTGGGCGATCGTCCCGAACGAGGCTGCAGAGGATTGCGAGACCGGACTGTTCGTGCCGACCCGAGACCTCATACCGGCCGGCGATCCCGCCCACGCCGAAGAATATTCCGGACCCGGCTTGCGTCAACTCATGCTCGCAGCCGTGAGCGCCGGAATCGCGAAGGCGATCCGGCGAGACGCCGCCCACGCAGCCTTGGTGCTCGGCGGTTCGGCCGGCCAGCTTCAGGCCCACGCTGCGGCACAAATCGCCGGCGAGATCGCCGCAGACGCTACCGCGGGCGAGGCGACGGTTTTGGCCGCAGCCGACACGCTCGAGCACCTCCCCGCCTGCGCCATTGGACCATCGGCAATCCCGGCTGCGGCGCACCAGGTCGAACAGGCATGGAGCGCGGTCGACCGGCTGACACGCCGGTCCGCCCGTCGCCTCTTCGATCTCTGCAAAGCTGCGGGCACCCTCTCCGATCTCGATCCCGAACGGCATGAGCGGCACGCATGTGCGTTGTCCCCGACGGCAGCGGCGTACGGGAGTGCCGGCATGGCCGGCGCGCTCCCTCTCGAACCGGTGCGGTCGGTTCTGTTCTCGACACTCTAGCCTCGGCGAGAGGCGACCAGCCGCTCGACAGAAGGAGGTTTGGCCATGGCGACAGCCCTCTCAGGCATCTTCGACAGTCACGGTCCGATCGGAAACTGGCGGCGGCGCATCGGGTCCCTTTTTGCCGCCATGATGCGTCGATTCGCCGATACTCCGGCGCCGGCGCCGGATCTCTCCACCCCGTGGAGCAAACTCCACACCGAAGTCCTCCCGGCCGAGATGAACGGGGAAGAGGAGATCCGCCTCAGAGACCGCGAGGCGGCCCTCGTCGCCGCACTACTGCAGGGCGAAATCAAATATTGAGCGGCCGGACGGCGGTCGGCCGCCGATTGGTCGCGCGCCGCTGAGCCTGATCCGCTCCTGCACGATTTAGCCTGCCCCCCTCTGATCGGCGTCAGAGAACGGAGTTCAATTCGACCGGCGGTACTTTGCCGCTCGATGCGTGGGGGGCAGGCGCGGCCGCCCGCTCAGCTTTTCGCGCAGCGTGCCCGGACGATAATCGTGCTTGTAGACGCCGCGCTCCTGCAGGACGGGCACGACCAGTTCGACGAAATCCTCCAGGCTCTCCGGCGTCACGATGCGGCTGAGATTGAAACCGTCGACCCCGGTCTCCTCGACCCAGCCGATCAGCTGGTCGGCGATCTCCTCGGCCGAGCCGACCAGCGGCTTGTTGCGGGCCCCCAGCCCCATCTGACTCATCAGCTTGCGCACCGTCCAGGGCTCCTTCGCCCGCTTCGTGATCGCCTCCAAGGCGGAATTGTTCGCGTCGTTCTTCTCGTAGCCGATCGGTTCGTCCGGATCGAAGCGGGAGAAATCGACGCCGGTCGAACTCGAGAAATGGGCGAGCGCTCCCTCGACGCTGGCATGCCGGTGATATTCCTCGTATTTCTCCTGCGCTTGCCTGGCGGTACGGCCGACGACGACCGACTGCCCCAGAAAGATGACGATGTCGCAGGCGGCGCGCCCGGCCGCGACGGCACGGGCGCGGATGTCGTCGACGATCGACTTCGCGATCTCCTTGGTCGGGCCGTAGATGAAGACACACTCGGCATGCGCCGCGGCGAATTGCCGGCCGCGGCTCGAGGCGCCGGCCTGGTAGAGCACCGGTGTGCGCTGCGGCGACGGCTCGCAGAGATGGATGGCGTCGAGCTGGTAATGCCGCCCTTCATGCCGGATTCGGTGGATCCGCGACGGGTCGGCGAAGATCAGGTTCTCCCGGTCGCGCAACACCGCCTCCTCCTCCCAGCTCCCTTCCCAGAGCTTGTAGACCACGTCCAGATACTCGTCGGCGACATCGTAGCGCCCGTCATGGTCGGGCTGCCCCTGCAAGCCCATGGCGCGAGCCGCACTGTCCAGATAGCCGGTCACGATGTTCCAGCCGACCCGGCCGCCAGTCAGATGGTCGAGCGTCGACATGCGGCGGGCAAAGAGATAGGGCGGCTCATAGGTCAGGTTGCTGGTGACGCCGAAGCCCAGATGCCGGGTCACCGCCGCCATCACCGGCACGACCAGCATGGGATCGTTGACCGGGATCTGCACGGCATTGACGATCGACGGCTCCGGTCCGCCGCGATAGACGTCGTAGACGCCGACGATATCCGCCAGGAACACCCCGTCGAACTTGCCGCGTTCCGCGATCCGCGCCAGGTTCTGCCAATATTCCAATGTGTTGTAAGAAGGGGAACAGTCACGCGGATGGGTCCACATGCCGTGCTGGATGTGGCCGACGCAGTTCATGTCGAAGGCGTTGAGACGAATCTCCTTGGTCATCGTCACATCTTTCGGGACGGTGGAGCAGGGGCGCGCGCACGGTAGACGGCCGCGCGAGAATTGTGCACTATATTGCCTGATCCGCTCACATGATATCGCATCCTGCCTGGCGCTCGGGCGGCAGCGGAAGGCTGGGCCGGTAGAGACCGGGCCCCCCGCCGTCCGGCCCCGCCCCCGCCTTGCACCGCCAATAGTCGAGTTCGCCGCCCGACGGCGTCGGGACCGGGTTTCTCTCGCGCTTTTCAGTGACGAACGACCCAGTGGTGATCAGCAGCCCGACAACCGAGGCGGCATCCTGTCGGGCCACGCGGGCAAATCTTGTCGGATCGATGACGCCGGCCTCGAGGAGATCGGTGAAGTGCCGATTCTGCGCGTCGTAACTCCAATTGATGTCGGTCGAGTCGAACGCTCGCCGACCGCGACCATCTCGGCCTCCTGCGGCCTTTCCTCGGCAGTATCGGGGATGATGATCCCGTCCTTGGTTTTCTCTTCCTGCTCGAGGCGCTCGACGACGAAGCGGTCGTCGAACGGCCGAAACGACATGATTTTCTCGCCGGGTCCTGGATGGAAAGACTCAGCCGCGGGCGGCGGCCACGCCGTCGATGGCACGCTCGGCGGCCCGGATGGTCTTGAACAGATGGCCGTCGAAACGGCGGTACGGCCGAGACGCGGCGAAAAACCGGAAACCGGCACGTTCCTGGATGACGATCCCGGCACTGGTTTCGGCATCTTCGATGACATGAGCGGCGGACATGGCCTCACTCCTCCGGCCCGGCGCTCTGGAGCGGCCGGTCCGTCTCTTTTCACGAACGGGAAAGACGACGCGGGATCAGCGTCAGGCCATGCGGCCCGGGGATCCGGAAGAAGAGCGACAACCGCGATGTGACATGGGCGAACTCCTGGGCTGCGATCGGGCCCACGGGGTTCATCCCCGTGGCGCTTTAGCGTTTGGTGTCGCGGCGCAAGCTGCCCTTCAAATCCCGCGGCTCTCCGAGGGAGAGCGATCGGAACCCAGCCGGGCCGTTCACCTCATTCAATATATTATCTTCATTGACAATATATTACCGTCGCAATGATTCGCCCCCCCTCTCCTCGGGTTCCGGCGCCCCCGGCGTCATGGCCGGCTTTTTACCGGTCACCCAGGTCGAGCGGATACCAGATTCGCCTGAAGCAAACGGGTGCGGCTTCCCGACATAGATGGCCCGGACGAGCCCGGCCATGACGGGAATTGGATACCTCTTTGATTTTCCGAAAAAAATCTGTGCGTTCGGTTACCGGGCGGAGGTGCCTGGCACGGGATCTGGTTCCACCGAAGCCGGGATTACGGCGGGCCGCGGCCCGCGGTCTCGATATCCGGCGGTTCGGTCGGGTATGCCTCGGTCTCGGGCGGCCGGCATCTTCCGCAAGGGGAGCCTTGCGTCCGGGTCCGGGCTTCGTCGAGCGCCCAGTCTTCTCTCTCCCAGCGCCGCCAATCCGGCCTCAGCCCGAGATCCCAGAAGATCCGAGCGACGATCTCGCCGATCGGGCGCCGGCCGTAATCGTCGTAGCGCTCATATTCCCGCAAGCGCTCGGAGTGCCCGCTGCCCAGAGGCGCGATGCAGTCGGTGTCAATCGGATGAGTAGGCCTCTTCTGTCACAGCCGGCGATAGCTCGACGCCACGATACAATTCCACGAGCGAGACCTCGATCCCGATCTCCGGCATCACGAGAATCGCATCGGCCCCAAGGATATGGCCGATCCAATCCCCGCCGGTGTGCTCGAACATGGCGCCTCGGATGGCGTCCCGGGCCAAGATCACGGAGCGCTGCACCGAGAGAGTCGCGGCATATTCCTCGTTTTTTGCGAAAATATCGGTCCCTGCGGTGCTCGGGCTCAAGACCTCGAACATCACCCCGGGATCCCGAACGACCTTGGCGTCACCCGCGGGGGCCGAGCAAAGGACGAAGCCGTCGGGATAGCGAATCCGGCCACTTCGATCTCGATGTCACTGCCGAAGAACTCGCAGCGTGTCCGGGCGAGGCGACCGCCGACGGAAATCGCCGGATTGCGCTGGATCCGGGCATGCGCGGCCGTGCCTCCGGACATGGCGACCGGACACAGGCCGTCGAACTCGCATTTCCGCGGCTGGTGATCCTCCCGTCCGCGATCGAGACGCCCCGGTTGGGGCTGAGCCGCCGCCACCAGGCGGAAATCAGAGGCCGAATACGAATATCGGCAAGAATTTGCGCAACGCCGCGATCCCTCCCCTGTCTGACCGCCTGCAGCAGGCGGCGAGGGCGCCTGCCGGCTCCAGCTCATTACCCCGCCTTCGCCGGGCGCTGGGCCAGGCGGTGCTCGACCAGATGGCGAGTATGGGGGATCAGGGCCCGGCCATAATCGGCAGCATCTTCGAGCGGATCGAAGCCGCGGATGAGGAACGTCGTGACACCCAGGTCCCAATAATCGAGCAGCGCTTCGGCGACTTGCTCGGGCGTTCCGACCAGTGCCGTCGAATTGGACCGGGCGCCGGTCTCGCGCGCAATCGCCGTCCAGAGCCGCGTGTCGACCCGGTCGCCCCCGGCGGCGGCGGCCAGCAGGCGGCGGGCCCCCTCGCTCTGCTTCGGGTCGCCCGGGCCCTGGAGCCCTTGCGCGGCGCGGAGCGCGCGGGTCTGCTCCAGTATGTCATGGGCGCGCGCCCAGGCTGCCGCCTCGGTCTCGGCCAAGATCGGGCGGAACGAGACGCTGAAGCGGATCTGCCTGCCGTACCGCGCAGCACTGGCTCGAACCCGCGCGACCTGCTCGCGCACTTGCTCGTGGGTCTCGCCCCAGAGCGCATAGATGTCGGCATGGCGGCCGGCGACATCGATCGCCGGTGCCGAGGCCCCGCCGAAATAGATCGGGATGTGCGGCTTTTGCACCGACTTCACTTCCGAGAAGCCGCCCTGGAACCGGTAATGGGTGCCGGTGTGATCGAACGGGCTGTCGCTGGTCCAGATCCGTCGGAGGATGTCGACATACTCGTCGGTCCGGGCATAGCGCTCGTCATGACTGAGGAAATCGCCGTCGCGCCGCTGCTCGGCATCGTCGCCGCCGGAGATGATATGGACTGCGAGCCTGCCGCCGGTGAACTGATCCAGGGTCGCGAGCATGCGCGCAGCGAGCGTCGGTTCGACGAACCCCGGCCGGTGCGCCAGCATGAAGCCGATGCGCCTCGTGACCGACGCTGCAAAAGACGTGACCAGGAACGCGTCCGGCCCGGTCGAGTGATGGGCGATCAGGATGCGGTCGAAGCCGGCCTGCTCATGGGCCTGGGCGAAGCGCTCAGTGTAGTCGCGGTCGATGACCGGTCCTTCGGCAGCGTGGATCTCCGAAGCCTTGCGGGTCGCGATCATGCCGATGAATTCGACGCTCATGGCGAGCTCCTTCGTGCGAGGTTGGTTCACAGGCCGAGAGCGGCGCGGCCGGCAGCGAGCAGAATGCTGTCGTCTTGCGGCGTGTGGATACGGCTGCAGAGCACGTCGCGGTAATGGCGCTCCAGCGGATTGGCCCGGTCGAGGCCGCGATTGCCGCTGAGTTCGAGCGCCCGCTCGACCACCAGGATCGCGTTGCCGGTCACGGTCCGCTTGATGAGGCCGGCCTCGGCGGCGCCGAGCGACGTCGGATCCGCGTCGAGTTCGGCAGTGGCCCCGGCAATCAGGCGGCGGTTGACGGTAAGCCAGCCCTCGATCTCGCCCGCTGCCTCCTGGAAGCGGTCGAGCGTGGCCAGCGACGCGCCGAGATTGCTCGGGCGGCGGTTGTGCAGGTGGCCGAGGAACCAGTCGCGCGCCGCCCGGGCGATGCCGTCATAGAGGGCCGAGATCGTGAGCGTGTTCCAGGCGACCTGCAGCGGATCGGGAACCCGCCAATCGACCGGCCGGCGCAGGTCGACCGCGTGATCGGCGGGCAAGGCGACATCGGCGAACAGCACGTCGTGGGAAGCGGTTGCGCGCATGCCGAGATGATCCCAGGTCTCGACGATCCGGATGCCGGGCCGGTCCAGGGGGACGAGGAACATCCCGACCAACGGCTCCGGGTCGTCGGTCCGGGCCCAGACCAGTGCTCGGGCGAGCAGGTTGCAGCCAGTCGCGTAGATCTTGTGCCCGTCGAGCCGCCAGCCTTCGCCGGTCCGGCGCGCCGTCGCCGCCGGCAAGCCGCCGCGGGCCGGCGACCCCAGCTCCGGCTCGACCCGCAAGGCATTGACGAGGGCCGGACCGCCCAGCGTCTCGCGCGCGATCCGCGCGCGCCAGGGCTGCGGCCACGCAGTCGAGCGGAAGATCGCGGCCGTGTGCAGCAGATGCATCGCCTGGATCAGGGCCGTCGAGGCGTCGCCGCGCGCGATCCGGCCGATGATACCCGCGACCTCGCCCAGGCCCGCTTCGGCACCGCCGAGGGCTGCCGGTACAGTGAGGGCGAGGAGCCCCGCCTCGTGCAGCCGCTCGAAATGGCTGGGCGGAAGACGGCCGGCACGATCATGCTCTGCCGCTCCGGCCGCGAAAAATTCGGCCAGGGCGGCGGCGCGGGCCGAGCGTCGAGCGCGGCCAGCCGTCGGCCCGTCTGCTTCCCCCGCCGACGCTGTGAACGGCGAGCTCGGACGGCTCGGGGACAGGCTCATCTCTCGCTCCTCATCGACGCCACGCCTCTTTGCCGCTCCAAGGAGCAGGCGGCCCAGCCCCCGCGGCATCTGGTGAGCGCCCGCGGTCTGATTTTTCAGATCTGCCTTGTTGATCTAGTATAAAACACCGATCCGAACTGTCTATTTATGTCTTTTCCGTATCCCTGCCCGCCGCCCCCGGCTTCGGGATGCTGGTATCTCGAGCGAGCCGGATCATGGCTCGGCCGTATTCCGGCGGGCTCGAACCGACAGGACCGACTTTCGATCCTCGAGGCATCGACGCCCTCGGCCGTCCGGCCCGGCGGGACGAAGGCAGGCTCGGGGCTCGCGGCCCCGGCTGGGGCCATGACGAATTCAATAGGCGTTTTCGGTCGATAAGACGCTTCTCACGGTCTTGAGCATGATTTTCAAATCGAAGAGCAGGGACCAATTCTCAATGTAAAACAGGTCGTATTCTACTCTTTTGACCAGGTCGTCGACTTCGCTCGTGGCACCCCGGTAACCATTCACCTGGGCCCAGCCGGTGATACCCGGCTTCACGCGATGCCGATGGAAGTAGGTCGCGACGATCTCGTGACAGAATTTGTCTTGCGTTTTCATGCCCACGGGGTGAGGACGAGGACCGACGAGCGACATGTCACCCTTCCACACGTTCAAGAGTTGGGGCAACTCGTCGATGCTCGTGCGGCGCAGGAAGCTGCCGAGCCGGGTGATCCGGCTGTCGCCGCGCCGCGCCTGCAAGGCACCGCTCCTGTCGGTCATGTCGTGGCGCATGGATCGGAACTTGTAGACTTCGATTTCCCGATTGTTGAAGCCGTGCCGGCGTTGGCGGAAGAGAGCGGGGCCGGGGCTGTCGAGCTTGACCGCGACGGCCACGAGGACCATCAGCGGCCCGAAGAACAGCAAAGCCAGAGATGCCAGCACGATGTCTTCGCAGCGCTTGGCGACGGCGTTCCAGCGCCGCAGGGGCCGTTCGGCGAGCGGGTAGAAGGGCGGGTCCTCGACCCGGAATTTCCCGCGCGAAAGGGCCGGAAATTCCAGCCCGTCCGGACAGAGCGAGACGTTGATCGCCAGGGCCTGCAATTTGTTCCGAATTTCCAGAAGTCGCTGTTCGGCGGACCAGGGCAGCGTCAAGATGACCGAGTCGAACGCCCCCTCCTTGCCGAGGGCGATCAAATCATCGAGTGTCCCGCCGACCGTGAGACAACCGGCGGGCAGGCGATTGTGCCGGTCGTCGAAAATGCCGACCACCCCGATCGGGCAGCGATACGGCTGCCAGAGATGGCGGGTCGAGAGATGGGCGACGAGGCGGTCGGCGCGCGACCCGCCGCCGACGATGGCGACCGAGTCGCTCAGAACACCTCGACGGGCCAAGCTCGCAATCGTCTGGGCGAGAGCGAGCCTCGTGGTCAGGAATACCACGAAGCTGCTGGTCGACCACAATCCACCCCAGAGCAACGAAGGGTAGTCGACGGTGCCCGTTGCAAAACAAAACCCCAGCATGGCCAGTGCCAGCAATCCAAATCCCCAGAGAACTGCCATGACGGTTCGGCCCGGTGACAATAGAACTCTAGTTCCGTAGAGGCCGAGGGTCTGGAGAATGAACGGTGTTACGACGATCCCCGCGGTAATATTCTCAAAATGCGCGAGCCAGGTGTCGGATGGCAGGGTCGATCGAAGCAATGGATAAAAATATAATATGGATAAAATGAGAACGACAAAATCGATCAGGCGAAGCGCGTCGGGAATCAGGTCCAGCGTTTCGCGCGAAAGCCGATTTCGCCGACGGGCCGGGGAAAAGGGCGGATCCAACAACGGCGCCCCCGCCGGAGATCCGATTTCAATGCTGTCCATGGCATCGGCAACAGGGGTTGATGACATGCTCTGGCTCCGTCGTGCACGAGAAGAACACCAATGTTCTGGTTCTCTCCGAATGGCTTCCTTCCGGCTCGCTCGCCTGGCGAATCGAGCCGAAAGAGGGCCCTCACCCGGCCGGACATCCAGCCACAGCACTTTGATATACTTGACTATTTACCAACAGAGGAGTGCAGTTCGCAATGGCGTCCGATGCCGTCGCCACCGATCCCTCGATCCCCTGCCGGAGGTTGCAACGTGGTAGATCGCCGTTGGTTCCCATGGCCCGACGCGAGTAGGTCCGGGATCGGCCGCCGGTGTTCGGCCGGACCGGGCCGAACCAGCCGGTTCCCTCATCGATCGGGTCCGCGAGATGGCGATCGGTTGAAAACCGATCGGGGGATAGCCGCGAGGCGATTGCCCGAGCGGGCTTCGGCCGCGGCTCGGTCACCGACTTCTCGAGAAATTCATCACGGTCGGTCCCATTGATGGAGGCGAGGGCATGACGCGATCGGGGGCGGGGTGTGTCGGCGCAGTCCAAGCTTACGGACGCCCGGATCAGTGCCGCCAGATTCGGAAAATACTCAATTCTATACCGGGGCTTCGGCGGTATATCGGGGCTCCGGCGGCCCTTCTCTCCCGCTGGAGGGCAGTTCGTACATACACGGCCCGAAAGCCTTTCGAGCCGACCCTGCGACGAGGCTCCGGTGCCGGGCCCGGGCGCGGCCGGCGCGATCGGACGCTCAACCGAGGCCGTCGGGCTGTGCCCCCCGAACGCGCCGCCGGGAAGCCTCGAATTCGCCATCGGGTTGCTCATGAATCGAACCGACCGGTCGAGAGCCCGGCCCGATGCTCGGTCCGGGCCAGGGTGCCCGGCCGCAGCCTCCGCAACGCCGAGTGAAAGGACTGTGGAACTCCCCAGACCATCAGAAATACGGCGAGTTGCAACGTCGTCGGCCGGCCAAATTGAAATGCACGGGCGAGAAGCATCGAAAAGCCCCGCCATCCGCTGTGGCGCCGGGCCTGATGGGCGACGACGGTGAGGCAGAACCCGCTGAAGGCGCGTTCGGTCAGAAGGCTGCGCATTTCCTCTGCCCAGCGGAGCGAGTTCTCCAGAGTCATGCTCGCCGTCAGGGACACGCGATCCTCCTCGGCATAATGGCGGACCAGGATCTCGGGAGCAGTCACGAGCACGACATCGAGACGCTTGAGGGCGACGATCACGAATTCCCAGTCCTCGTGCTGACCATGGGCGGGAAAGCCGATTTCCCGGAACAAGGCGGTCGGCGTCATGAGCGAGGAGGTCTGGATGAAGCTGTCGCCGCCGAACAATCTCTGCCGATCGAACAGCCACTCGTCGAACGGCACGTCATTGCGGAAGATCTCGCGGGGCCGGATGGACGTCCCGTGCGGCGTGACGTAGGCGCTCCGGCAGCTGAGCACCACCCGGCCGGTCGGCGGGATCGGCAGCGCCAACTGGCGCTCGAGCTTGGTCGGCAGCCATTCGTCGTCATCGTCGAGGAAGGCGATCCAATCCCCGGTCGCGCGGCCGGCGCCGACATTGCGCGCCGTCCCGCTGCCGAGGGAGAGGGGGTTGACGACGACGTGAATCCGAGAGTCGACGATTGCACCCAACGCCGACGCGGTCTCGGGATCCTCGCCGTCCATGACGACGATGACCTCGAGATCGGCAATCGTTTGTTCGAGCACGCTCTTGACCGCACGAGGCACCAGCCTGGGGCGATTTTTGGTCGCGATGACGACCGATACGAGCGGCATACCCTCTCCCTTCAAAAACACCGGTTACGATCCTCGCCTCATTCGCGGATTGCCTCACCCCCGGCTCTTTCTGGCCTCGGGTGGGGAACCAGCCTCTTCCTGTTGCGTTGGCATGCCGGAATATTGACGAAACCCCGGTTGCTCCGTGAACGCTGATCGCTCGAATCCGTTCGCTACCAACTTCATGGTGTGAGGCAGAAATGACCGCACGCGAAATTATCTCTCTGCTGTTCCGCCATCGCCTCTGGCTGCTGGCTTGCCTGCTCCTGCCGCCGCTGGTCGCGGGGGTCGCCTACTCGCTGGCGACGCCGCACTACCAGGCGACCGCTCGTCTGCTCGTCGCGTCCAACCAGGACCAGGAGTCGCGCTCCAGCTTGAACACGTCCAGCCGGGACGACATGCAGACCACGAAACAAGAGGTCATCAATTCGGAACTCGAGATCCTGACCGGAAACGACTTGGAAACCGCCGCCATCCAGCATTTCGGCCTGGCGCGGCTGTTCCCCGGGGAAAACTTCAACGGCCCGGACGGCGCCATCCGGTGGGACAAGGCCCGCCGCGCCTTCGATCATGCGCTCGCGGCGAAGGTGGTGAAGAACTCCGAAGTGATCGAAGTTCGCTATGACGCGCTCGACCCCGGCCTGGCCGAGGAAGTCCTCGGCTGGTACATCGCCGCCTATCAGCAGAAGCACGTCGAAGTCTATGCCGTGCCGATGGCGGCGTTCCTGAACGACGAGCTCGACGGCCTCGAAAAGCATTTGGGCGAGGTCGAGAAGCAGCTCGCGGACTTCCGGGTCGCCCACTCTCTGTACGGCACGGAAGACGACCGTCGCCAGTTGCTGGATCGCCGGAGCACGCTGGCAACGGCGGCAGCGCAAATTCGCAGCCACGCCGTCGAGCTCCAGGCGCGTCTGGGCGAACTCGAGGCGACGTTGGCCTCGACCCCCGAAACGATCAAGAACTATGCCGAAAGCGAACAGTCGGATGCGCTCACCAAGGCCCAAAGTCAGTTGCTGGATCTTCAGGTTCAGGAACGGGAGCTGAGCGAGCGCTACAAGGATGACAGCGTTCCGGTCCACACCGTGCGCCAGCAGATCGCGGCGGTTCAGGGCTTTCTCAAGAACCAGTCGTCGCAATTCGTCGGCCGGGTCCGGACCGGCCGAAATCCCCTCTATGACGAGTTGCTGACCGAAATCGCCCGAGCCCGGGTCGAACTGAGCCCGGCACAGGCGCGGGCCGCCGAACTCGACGACGAGGTCGCCAAAATCGATCAGCAGCTCGACGGGGTCGAACAGGCCCAGGTCCAGGTCGACCAGCTCACGCGCGATCGGGACACGACGGCCGCCAGCCTGAAGCTCTACCGCGAACGCCAGCAGCAAGCTCGGCTGCAGGAGGCGATGGATCAGCAGCGCATCGTCAATATTCGGCAGATCGAAACTGCGACGACGACTCGCAGTGCGCCCCTCCTCCTTCTCTATCTCGGCATCGGTGCTGCCCTCGGCTTGTTCGCGACAGCGGCAGCGCTCGCCGTCATCTTCGGCACCGGCAGCACCCATATCGTGCCGGAGAGCCTGGAACGAGCGGTGAAACTCCCGGTCTTCGTCAGCATTCCCTATCGGCACGTTTGATCATATGCCGGTTCCGTACTTGCCATACTCTCTCTGGTTCGAGGATTCACAACCATGAAACTCTGTGATCCAGCTCTGATCAAGCATGGTGTGCGCATCGCCGGCTGGCTTTTGCTGGTCGCCGCACCGCTCGCGGGTTGCGAACCGAACCTCGGCGAGCCGCCGAGCAGCATCGCGAGTACCGGCGTGGTCCAGCCGACGACGGCGCCGCAAGCCTACATCCTCCAGCCGGGCGACAATGTCGAAATCAAATTCGCTTATGTCCCCGATCTCAACCAGGCGCAAATCATCCGCCCGGACGGAAAGATCTCGCTGCCTCTGATCCACGATTTCCCTGCCGCAGGCCTGACACCCGCCGAACTTCAGGACGCCCTGTTGCAGAAATATCAAGCGTCTGCGCTAAAATCGCCCGAACTCGTGGTGATCGTGAGAGACTTCAACTCCAATAAAATCTATGTCGGCGGCGAGGTCGGCCAACCCGGGGCACAGCCGCTGCTGACGCCGACGACCGTATTGCAGGCGATTCTTCAAGCCAACGGCTTCAAGAATACGGCAAGGGCCAACGAGGTGCTGATCATCCGGCAGCGCTCCGGCGGCAGCGGCTACGATTGGCAAGTACTGAACCTGCAAAAAGCCCTGCAGGGCGGGAGTTTCGAGGCGAATATTCCGCTGGCGCCGCGCGACGTCATCTATGTGCCGCGCAGCGAGATCGCCAATATCGACCTGTTCATCGATCAATACATTCGCCAGGTGCTGCCGATTTCGCCGGGCGTCGCCGTGCCGTTGGGTTGAGGGCTGCTCGATGGCGGCGCCGCAGCCCACGAAAACCGATCCGCCGCTGCCACCGATTCTGGTCATCACGGCCGGCGGGCTCGAACATGGCGGCGGCATCGGTCGGATGGTGGGATATCTGGCCCACGAATGGCAGGCCCATTCCGAGCCTCCCGATTTCGAAATTCTGGACCCGCGCGGCCCCGGTCAGTTGCGGTCGTGGCCGCGCCACTTCCTCGCGACATTATGGCGGATCCGCCGGCGGCTGCGCGACCGGCCGCTCGCCTATATTCATGTGGCGGGCCGGGGCAGCTCGCTCCGCAAGTTTCTGCTGACGGCGTTTTGCCGGATATTGGGCGTTCCCGTGCTGCTCCATCTGCACGATTATGATTACGAACAATTTTGTACGGCCCTGCCGGCGCCGTTGCTGGCGCCGGTTCGCTGGATGTTTCGCGCGGCCGACCAAGTCATCGTGCTGGGGCGCGACGCGAAGCGGACGGTCACCGATGTGCTGGGCGTTCCGAGCGAGCGGGTCGCCGTTCTGCCGAACGCCGTACCCGCCCCGGCGCCCGCGTCGGCACGGGGATCCTCTCCGGTCGAGATCCTCTTTCTCGGCCAGTTGAGCCGCCGCAAGGGCGTCCATGATCTGATCGAGGCTCTCGATCGACCGAACATGCGCTCCTTGCCATGGTCTGCGACCATAGCCGGGGGCGGTCCGCACCAGGAAATGTTCGAGCGCCAGCTCGCCGCCACCGCGATCGCCGGCAGAGTTTCCCTCCCCGGATGGGTCGATCGCCAAGCCATCTCCGCGCTCTTGAATCGCGCCGATATCCTGGTCTTGCCCTCCTACGCCGAAGGCATGGCGATGTCGGTTCTGGAGGGGATGGCGCACGGGCTGTGCATCGTCTGCACGCCGGTGGGCGCGCTCAGCGAAGTCATCGAGCCTGAGCGATCCGGTCTTCTCGTCGAACCCGGCGCCGTATCTCAATTGTCACGAGTTTTGGAGCGCGCCGTCACCGATGGCGACCTTCGCGCCCGGCTCGGCGCCGGCGCGGCCGAGCGGTTCCGGATCGACTTCGACGTGGCCACCTACCCCGCCCGGCTCTCGGCGATCATCGGTCTCATGCGCTGCCGGACGACCGGCGTCCCCAGCGCCGGTGCCCTTTCGGTCGAGCCGTAGCGGCCCAATTCCCTTGGAACCGAGGCCGGCAACAAATCGCCGCACCTCGTTCGGGGCGAAGAGCCCGACGAGGAGCGCATAGACCAGGCCACCGATCACGATGAGGCCGGCGAGTGCGACCCGAGGGCCCGCCGAGCGCACGACGAGAGGGCTGATTGCCGTGACGACGGCCGCCATCGCCACGGATAGACAGAATGGCGGAGCGACGGCCGCCGCCATCGATCGGGGCGAAATGCCGCACGCCCTCCAGACGACGAGAGCCGGATAGGGCATCAGCAAGAACAGCCTGACGACCATGACCAGACACACGGCATCGAGGCCGAGCGGTGCCGCCGCGAGCACGAAGAGGGCCGTGGACACGCTCTGCAGCACGGAGATCCGAGCCTCGCGGCGGGGGAAATTCAGGGCGAGAAGAACGCTGCTGGCGGCATAGAAGACGGCCAATGGCGGCACGGTCAGGAGCATCATCTCCGCCGCCCAGATCCCCCCTTGCCAGGACCGGTCGAGCCAAACCGAAAACAGCAGCGGGATCGTTGCCACGGCCCCGAAGCTCATCGGAAAACCGATCAAGGCAATATCGCGAAGGAGCCGATGGAACGCCGCTTCCAACGCCGCCTCGCCCCGGCGAAATCGCCGCAAATCGACCCGCGCCACGATTGCCCGCGGTGCGACGGCGATCTGGATGAGAGTCTCGGCCAACCGTGAGGCCAACGTGAACAGCCCGAGATCGACCGGACCCAGGAAATAGCCGATGATGACCCGGGGCAACTGCCCACCGATAAAGGCCGTGCTCCGAGAGACGAACACGTGGCCGGCATAGTCGCGCAGATCGTGATAATGCGATCGCGACCAGCCTAGTCCGATACCGGCGGCACTCCCGGCGCTGAGCCGGAGAATAGCCAGCTCCGCTATGCGCTGCACCAGGATCTGCCAGACGAGCGACCAGACCCCGGCACCCGTCAGCGCCAGCGCAACCCCGGCGATCCCGCCGATCGCGAGCCCGAGAGTCGATCGGATCGCCAGCGGGCGAAAATCCATGCGCCGCTTCAGCACCGCCAAGGGTGCCGAGGTCAGGGCGGAAATCGCCGGCAGGACAGACAGCGCGCGGAAGAGCCGGGTGAGTTCCGGATCCCCGAAGAGCCGACCGAAGAGCGGCGCCAGCAGGAAGACGGCGATCCCGGTCGGGATCGCGATGGCGAGGTTGCCGCTCGTCGCCGTCTTCAGATGCAAGGGCTCCAGCGGGTCCATCCCGATCAAGGCCTCGGCGGCCGCCTCGACCCCGACGAATTCACAGAATCCGACGAAGACCATGACGATGGCGAACAAGCCGTACGGGCGCGGGCCCAAAATCGGCGCCAGTATGGCGAACAGCACGAGCCAGACTGCCTGCTGCGACAGTTTCTCGATCATCACCCAGAGGCTCGGCGACATCAGTATTCGCTCATCGGGAGCATACTCGCGGCTTCGGATTGGCTCGATTTGAGATTTGTCGGTCAGTCGAGCGGGAATTTTTCCAATCCCAGCAGTTCTCGACTCAGCAGATAGAGAAACTGCGGGATGACCCGCCGGTAACGTGGCCACAGGCGCCTCGGTTCCGTTCCAAGTCTGAACAGCCACTCCAGCCCCGACCGCCGAATGAAACGCGGCGCCTGCGGTTTGTTGCCGGAATGGAAATCGAAGGCGGCACCGACGCCGAGCAGGATTGCCGCCTCCAATTTCGGCCGAAATCGAGCCATCCAATGCTCCTGCTTCGGCGTGCTGAGGCCGACCCAGACGAAGTCCGGACGGGCGTCATTGATGATGCCGATGATCTCCTGATCCTCCTCGGCCGTGGTCGGCCTGAACGGCGGCACGTAGGTGCCGGCAATCTCCAACCCAGGAAAACGGGCCCGCATGCGGCGCGCCAATTCCTCGGCAACGCCGGGCCCGCCGCCGTAGAAGAAGTGGCGGTACCCCCGCGCCACCGAGTGTGCACAGGTTTCGACCAGGAGATCCGGTCCATAGACGCGGTCGACCTGACGACGCGTCTTCAGCTGAGCGAGCCGGACCAACGGCATACCGTCGGGGGTAACCATGCCGGCGTCATTGTGGATGCTCCGGAAGTCTTCGTTCCACCGGCTCTGCATGATGGCATGGACATCGGCGACGCACACATAGTGCTTCGCCCCACCTTTGATCCAACGGTCGAATTGCTCGAGTGCCCGCGGCAGCGTGATCACGCTGACCCCGACGCCGAGGATATTGACCCGGTCCGACCATCGACCGAGGCGGACGGAGCGCGCACCGAACTCCGACGCTATGAGTGTATCCATTGCCGATCCTACCTGCAGAAATCGCCCTGCGGGCGCGAAAATTCATTCAGATGTTCTTCGGAGAAGGCAGTATTATTGTCTTTCCGTAAAACAATTTCACATCGCTGACGATTTTATTTCGACTCATGACTTTCGAAATCATCGACGGTGCTACGTCCGAACCATAGACCTTCAGGCAGATCTTCCACAGCGTATCGCCCGGCACGACCAGATAGAGAGTGTCGCTGGTAACGGCGCCGGCGAGTTCCACCGGTGGACCGACCGGAGCAGTTTCCTTGGGCGTCGCGGCCTCCGGGGGCGGCGAGGCGTGCCCGCCGGCAGGAGAACCGGCGGCAGCGGGAACCGGTGCCGGGGGCAATTCCGCCGGTGCGGGGGGCCTGGGGTTGGGTTCTGCCCCGGACGGTGTCGCCGCCGGGACGGGCAGAGCGACGGGCGCGACCATGACACCAATCTGTGCGTCGCCGGTGGTCTCCGACGGCGGCGGCGGCGTCGGTGGCGATACCGTTTGCGGTTCGTCCAGTTTCTCCGGTGCGACGATTTCAGGCGCGCGGTCGGCGAGCGCCAGGGTCTCGCCGCTCCCGCGCGCAAGAGTGCGAACCTCGGCCGGAGCCCCGCGCTCGGACGAGGCGAAACCCGGCGGCCACAGCATGATGCCGGCGGCGATCGCGAGCACCGCGAAGATACCGACGGCAGCCGTCACCGATCGGCGCGATATTTTCGGAGTCTGCGAACCTTTGCCGGCCGCCACCCGTTTCACCCGTGTCGCACTGACCGGCTTTTCATCGGCAGCGAAAGCGTCGATGAGCGTACGGTTCGCCAGAATATTCATGCGACGCGGCACACCGCGGGCGAGGTCGACGATCGACCGCAAGGCAGGCGCCGAGATGACGTCTTCAGGGTCGTCCGCTCCTGCGAGCGTCAGGCGATGGCGAAGGTAACGCACCGAATCGTCGGGCGTCAGGCTATCGAGTCGCGCTTTGAGGGCGATGCGTTGCTCGAGCTGGCGGAGATGCGGCTGGGCCAGCACCGCTTCCAATTCCGGCTGGCCGACCAGCACGATTTGCAGCAATTTGGCGTCGTTCGTCTCCAGATTGGTCAGCAGTCGCAAGTTCTCCAATGTCTCTTCGGGCAAGCGCTGCGCTTCGTCGATGACCAGAATCACCTGGCGCCGGTCGCCGTAGAGGCGGATGAGTTCGCGCTGGATCGCCCGCAGACGATTGAAGCTGCCGATCCCCGGATCGAGTGTCAGCCCCAATTCATCGCAAACGAGTTCCAGCAAATCGTCGAAGCTGAGGAGCGGGTGAAAGACATAGATCGGCAACAGGCGGTTCCGGTCGTACCGATCCAGGAAGGCGCGGATCACCGTCGTCTTGCCCAACCCGACCTCGCCGGTGAGCATGATGAAGCCCATACGGGTGGCGACGGCGTATTCGATCGACGCGATCGCTTCGCGATGCGCGGGACCGTCGAACAGAAATCCCGGGTCCGGCGACGCTTCGAACGGCAGCCTGTTCAATCCAAAGAAGCGAGTATACATGGCACGGCCCCGAGCGTGTCTTGCGGAATGGGTTCTGAGCCGGATCGGCGTCAGACAGCCTGGAGCGTGACGGCTTCGTTCCGAAGCTCGAGTCACGCCCTACGGGTTCGAGACTAGAGCCACTTGTAGAGGCCCCTGGGGATGTACTGACGACGCTTGTTGAGGACCATGCCCAGGACGTGCCCGCTCGCTTCGGCGATGACGGCGGCAGTCGACTTGACGACTTCCGAGCGCGTGCGCTCCGCCTCGACAACCATGATGATGCCGTCGGCAGACCCCATGAAGCCGCTCCAGCTCCGCTGCTCCAGAACCGGGGGAATGTCGATGATGACGAAATCGAAGTTCCTGGAATTCTCGGAGAGCCAGTGACGAAATGCCGCTTTCCCGGCATAGCCCGAATCTCGGCGATGGAGATCGGCGATGTCGACCACGGTCAAACCGGGACAGCTGGTCAGGGCCAGCGACCGGGTCCGGGTTTCGGTTTCGCCGCCGGCGATCCGGACGACATCCAGATCGGCCGGGTCGCCGCAGAGCAGGACCGTCCGGCCTTCGCCGACGAGATGATGAGCCAATTCCCGAGCGACGGTCGACGTCCCCGCGCCCGCGTCGGTGGCCGTTATCCCGAGGGTTACCGGCTTCCGATCCTCGAACAGCGACTGAATCCGGCCCGACAAGTCTCGCATCTCGACGCCGAATCGGGCCGGATGAGGCTTCGAAACTCGGGGTAGCGGCGGCGCCGTCGGGGCCTGCTCCTGACGCCCGCGTTGGAGCGCCTCATAGACTGTAGCCATCGATCGACCTGCTTCTGAGTGAAACCACTCTGCGGAAACGCGTCAGAGGCCGTTCAGTTTCCGGACGGGCGATAAAAGTTTACTGAAACTTTACGGGCCCTCCGAGTTCGATCTCGCCTGCTCCGGCGTTCTCGCGCGATCGGCTTCGCGGGACCCGGGACGCCCGCCCGGTCGGTGTCCAGTGACGATACTCATGGATACGTCGGTATTTCCGCCCCGGCGCCTCTCCTCCGGCCCCGGAGCCGGCCAGAGTCGAAAGGCCGCCGCCATCCTGGTTCCGAGGCGGCGCCGGGCTATTTCGGCGGGACTTCCCAAGGATCCGGCCGGATCGCGAGATCGGTCGCCGGCTGGCCGAACGGCGGAACGGGCGGGGCGGGTGCCGGCCCCAATTCCTCGGGAAAGAGTGCCGGATCTAGCCCCGATCCGGTTGGCCCCGACCGGTCCAGGCCGAGGCCGCCGCGCGAACCGATCGGGGTACGCAGTGCCTCATGCGGCGGACCATCGCCGTCGTCGCGTCGGCCCCGGTGATGGAACAGGGCATCCGGTTCCGGCTTCGCCGTCGCCTTGATCGGTGCCGGCGTCACCCCTCCGTCTCGGGATTGAGCGCGCGCCGCGCCGGGATGAAGCCCGAGCACCAATCCGGCGGCCGCGATCGAGAGCAGCCCGAGCATCCGAAACCTCGTCGGCGAGTGGGAAATGGTGGGGACGATCGTCAGCATCGCTGCACCTTCATCGGGGACTGAATTGATCGGCTCCGGCATCGGCGGCGGCGGCGATGCTGCCCGGATCCGGTTGTGATCCGCTCCTGGCCTCTTGCTCGAGATACCATCGGTAGGTCGCGCGAATACCGTCTTCCAGCGAGATTCTCGCCCGCCAGCCGAGCCTCGCGAGCTTGCCGACATCGAGGAGCTTTCGCGGCGTGCCATCGGGCTTTCCCGGATCGTAGACGAACTCCCCCTGCCATCCGACGATCCGGGCGATCCGTTCCGCGAGGTCACGGATCGTGACGTCCCGGCCGGTTCCGACGTTGATCGCGTCCTCCCCGGAATATCGCTCCAGCAAGAAGAGGCAGGCATCGGCCAGATCGTCGACATGCAGGAATTCGCGCAGGGGCGCGCCGGTCCCCCAGAGCGGCAGCACCCGGGCGCCGGTCTCCTTGGCGGCATGGGCCTTGGCGATCAGCGCCGGCAGGACGTGGCTGGTCTCGAGATCGAAATTGTCGTGCGGTCCATAGAGGTTGGTCGGCATGGCCGAGATGTAGTTCAGGCCGTATTGGCGCCGATAGGCTTGGCAGAGTTTGACGCCGGCGATCTTGGCGATGGCGTACCATTCGTTCGTGGGCTCCAGCGGGCCGGTGAGCAGGGCGCTCTCCGAGATCGGCTGAGCTGCGAATTTCGGGTAGATGCAGGACGAGCCCAGGAAGAGCAGCTTCCCGACCCCGGCGCGCCGTGCACCTTCGATCAGATTCGCCTCGATGACGAGGTTGTCGTAAAGAAACGAGGCGGGTCGGCTGGAATTGGCTTGGATCCCGCCGACATGGGCTGCGGCCACGATCAGCGCATCCGGGCGCTGCTGTTCCAGCCAGGCAAAAGTCTGGGCTTGATCGGTCAGATCGGCCTCGTCCCGACCGAGCCCCAAAGTCTCGCAATCGAATTGCTGCAGTCGCCGCATCAAGGCCCGACCGACCATCCCCCGATGGCCGGCAACGGCGACAACTCTGCCGGATAAGGGAAAATCGAGCGGTTCGGGCGTCGCCTCCAGCTCCTCGCGAGTCTCGCTCATTTCCTCGACGCAGCTGTCGTTCATGAGTCCTCCGTCCTTCCCGCCGATGAACCGATCTCGGTCATCCAGAACGAACGACGCTCGAGCCAAAGCGTTGCTGAAAATTGCTCACGTCTCGGCCGCGGCATATGGGCGCCCGCGTCCGCTGCCGCAGAAGGGAGAAACCCCGCCGGTGGGCGGGGTTTCAGTCGTGATGAACGGGTTCTCAGCGAGGATCGCCCGCGTTTTCCGTTCCGGATCAGGGATCCGTGCCGAGCGGATTGGCCAGCGGGAACGCGGCGTCCCGGGCGGGATTATCGATCTGATAGCTCTTGCCGCCCGTTCGCGTGTCGAGGTTGGCGTTGTTCTCCCAGGTGACGTTGACCGTCACCGGTCCGGAATGGCCGTCGAGGATCGCAGTATTGTACTGCCGGATATCGCTCGGGACGCTGGTCGCCGCCGCCTGGTTGTTCGTCCAGCTATTGTTGCTGCCGAAGGCGTTGGACAGCTCTCCCCGCCATGTCCCATCGATCGCAGTGTCGAGGTTGTTGTTATAAGCGACGTTACCGTCCAAGGTCACGTTGTTCGTGAAGAACAAATGCACTCCACGGGCACCATTATTGTAACTGACGTTGCCCTGTACCAGCGAGTTGTAGGGATATGGGGCGTCTCCCGATTGTGTATTCTGGAAATCGTCGAGGATGATGCCATTGCCGTCGGTATGGGCGCCGGCCACGAACAATTCCGCATTATCGTGCGAGACGTTGTTTTCGACGATGATGTGGTAGGCGGCGGCGGTGTCGGCGGCAGTCGGCGTGAAGGTGACGGCGCGCGGCTCGTAGATCGAGACGCCGGACATCTGGTAGCCGTTGAAGTGGGCATTATTATAGAGCGTGTTGCCGACGATCCAGTACCAGTCCTTATAGAGCGCTGCGACCCCCTCGCCGCCGCAGTCATGGATGAGGTTGTTCAGGGCCTCGAAGTGATGACCCCAGCCAACCAAGCCGCTGCCGGTCGTGACCGGCGCCGTCTTCAGTCCGAGATTGCCGCCGTTGATCTCGAAGCCATCGAGAATCATGTAATTCCCCATGAGGTCGACAACGTCGTAGATATTCCGGCCAGAAGCCTCGAGCTGGGCCCCTTGAAGGCTGCTGGAGCGGTAGACGACATAGCCTGTCGGAGAATTGGCGTTGCCGCCGTTGTAGAGATCGATTGTGGCCTGAACGGCGTAGACTCCCGGGGCGACATTGACGCAATCGCCGGCGCGCAGGAGGCCGCTGTTGTCGGCATGTTGGAGGGTCAGCCACGGCGTCGCCGTCGTCGTCCCGCCTGCGCTGTCGGAGCCGTTCGCAGCCACGAACCAATTGCGCAAGCACACGTAATTGGTAGCGCTGGTCGGAGCGGGCGGGGTCGGCGGTGGCGGGGTCGGCGGTGGCGGGGTCGGCGGTGAGACCGGGGCCGCGCCGGAAATCGTGACGACGACGGTACTGCAACTCGTGGCATTCGAAGTATCGAACAGGCAGAAGGCGAATTTGTCAGTGGCAGTCGCGTTTTGTCCAAGCGATGTGTAATACGTACCTGGCGCGTAAGTGACCGTTGTCGCGCTCGAATGGGTAACGACACCATGAGTCGTGGCCGTCGACATCGACTGAATATAGACATTCTGTCCGGCCGGAACAGTCGCGCCGGCGGCGAGGTTGACCGCCACCGACTTATTCGCTACGACCGACGGAGTTTGAGGAACGGCAACTAAACTCTGTCCCGAAGCGGCGTTGCTGACGACCAACGAGCCGATGGCGGTGACGAGCCAAGCGCCGAGCGGTAGGTTGATCCGACGAATATTGATGAGTTTTGCCCGCACATTCTCAGACATTTGCAACTTCCTGTTTGCACACGCGTATTGTTGGAGAGATTCTTTCAGATATTGGCGACAAAGATTCTCCGGACTCGTTGCGTCGTTGTATATCGCGGCGCGCTTAAGGCAAGATTAAATCGATGTAAATGATCGCTCTGGGCCAACAGCATTTTCCGAATAACAAAATTAACCCACTATTCTCGTTAATAGAACATGAACAGGAAGCGAGGAGAGACGTTGACAGCGGCATACGGTGGCGCGCAGGCGGGCGCAGAGACCTTCGAGGATAGGACGGTGGGCGAGATCCGAAGTGAGCGCCGAGGGCGAGCGTCAGCAAAACCCGTTGCCGAATTCGAAATCGGCGCCGTGGTCAAACCGTGGTGAAGACGCGATTGACAGGGGCATACGGGCGTAGCCGGCCCGTGTCGCGGGCCTGCGCCAGTGCACCGGCCGAGGGGCGGAGGAGGCGGGCTCGGACGGAAATCTCAACACATTATTTTTCTTAACTTTGAATGAACACCGCGGCAAATCGCCGATTACCGGAAGTACTGCGGGCGGGACGCATCGGAGAGAGCCGGGGAACCGCCACGCCGGCAGCCATGGTCGGGCCACCCCTCCTCGCCCGCAATTTCGGTGGGCGGCGCGGGCCCGATCTCCCGGACGGCGATCGCCGCGCGCTCTCCTGTTCGTCCGCCGGGCCGAGACCGGCAGTTGGAACCGAGGACCGCTCATCGCCCCTTTTCAGCATCGAACGAGAGAGGGCCGGGCAGCGGCCGACCAGCCAGGAAGAGCGCAATCGACTCGACCCATCGGTCGGTCGGAACCTCTGGAACGGCCCAGACGATCATCGGGGCGAGCACGAGCAGCACCAGCATCGGCGCCGGCGAAGATCGGGCGGGCGGACGGCGGGACCGGATCATGAAAATCCAGGCGGTACCCCCGCCGAGCAGGCAGCCCGTGATCACGTCGGCCGGCGAATGATAGCCGAGGATGATTCGAGACAATCCGATGCAGATCGCGGCGCAAAACCCGGCGACCACCGCCAGCCTGCCGGGCGCGGCAGCAGTGCCGCCGGCGAGCGCCGGTCCGGGAATCATCAAATGGCCGACGACCGGCAACACCGTACTCGCCAGCATCGCATGGCCGCTGATTCCGGTGAACTCGAGCTGCCGATTGCCCAGGCCCCAGCCGATATACGCGATCTTGCTCGCCGCAGTGACGCCGATCGCCGTGGCGAGCGAAGCGACCCAGAGGCCCAAGTCACGCCAAGCCTTGATCACGGCGAGCTGCCCTGCGATCGTCGCCGCCACCGGCACCATCACGAGGCAGCTACCGACTGCGGTTACGGCCCTCCAGAACGCCATTGCCGTCCGCTCGATTTCCGATGCGCTGCGACCATACGAGCAATCACCGAAGCCGGCGCTGCAATCGACAGCTCAAACCAGAGCATGCACCGCCCGCCTCTGCCGATCGACCGAGGAGAGATCGAACATTTCGGATCGCATAGGAGGAGATCTCAGAGCAAGCGGTAGACCAAATAGATGCCCCCGATCAATACACCCCACGAAGCCGCCGCCGCGACCGTCAATATTGCTACTCGAGTGAGGCGGGAAAATTTGGCGTTTTCCCTCGGGGTAAAACTTTCATCCATTGCATCCAGCTCGCCGATTTCCCGCAAATCGGGCAGCTGCCGGCGAGACGCACTCTCGTGAATGACGGACACTCGAACACCTGCGATTGCGTTGGCCGCTACGTCTTTCTTGCAGTCTGTTGCTTATCATTTTTCCAGCCCGGCCGAAAGAAGTTTCTGCGAGAAAATATCGCGAGATTTGAGCGAAATGTGAGACACCGGGATGCTTCGGAGTGCGGTCCGTTCGAGACGCCGACCCGGGAAAACTTCTCCATCCTCGTCTAATGGTCGGACGACTCCAATTCGATATTTACTTGTCCGACGGCAGATTCAGACCGGCCCGGGTCCGGCCTTCTGTCGTTGCAAGTCGACGGGCAATGCTCGGCCGAAAATTCCGGGCCGGAATTATTCGGGCTCACTGGACCGAGGATTCTGCGCACTGGACTGGACGACCTATCCTTGATCGCACCGGGAGTACTGGTCGGCGAGCTTCTGGAAGACTTGGCGCCACGGACACGGCTCGCTCTCCCTCGGGCGCCAGATCGAGCGCCCATCGGCTCCACCCGGAACCTCAGAGGCATTCGGCCTCGGCCAGGGCTCGCTCCCAGGCGAGGGCGGTCCTGATGATGAAGCCCAGATCGTCATGACACGGCCGCCAGCCGAGCGTGTCGCGGATGCGATCGGCGGCTGCGACCAGCATCGGCGGGTCGCCCGGCCGGCGCGGCGCCGACACTGTCGTGAGCGGCCGGCCGACGGCCAGCCCGACCTGGTCGAGGACCTCACGCACCGAGACACCACGGCCATAGCCGCAATTCACGGTCAGGCCGACAGGCTCGCCCGCGAAGTGCTCGAGGGCCCGGACATGCGCCTCGGCGAGGTCGCTGACATGAATGTAGTCACGGATGCAAGTCCCGTCGGGCGTGTCGTAATCTTCGCCGAAAATCGAAATGGCGGGAAGCCGACCGAGCGCCACCCGGGTCGCGACATTGACCAGATGTGTAGCGATCGGCCGCCTCTCACCGGTCCGCCCCGCAGGGTCGGCGCCGGCAACGTTGAAATATCGGAGAATCACAAAGTTCAGCCCGGTCGCTGCGGCCGTATCGCGGAGCATGATTTCCGTCATCAGCTTCGAAGCGCCGTAGGGATTGATCGGCGCCGTCGGCGCCGTCTCGGCGATCGGCTGCTCGGCCGGCACGCCATAGACGGCGGCGGTCGAGGAAAAGACGAAATTCGCCACTCCGGCCGCGACACAGCTTTCGATCAGCGCGTGGCTGTTGACGGTGTTGTTGGCGTAGTAGCCCAGAGGGTCCCGGACCGACTGCCCGACCAACACACTGCCGGCAAAGTGCATGACGGTGCCGATCGCGTGGTCGCGGAGCAGATGTTGCACCAGACCTCGATCGCCGACGCTGCCGACGATCAGCGGTACGGAAGGTGGCAGCGCCTCCCGCCGTCCAGTCGAGAGATCGTCGAGGACGACCACGCCATGGCCGGCATCGATCAGGGCCCAGACGACGTGGCTGCCGATGTAGCCGGCACCGCCGGTCACCAACACCGGCCTGGTCGGATTCGGGCGCGATACGATCAACTCCTCCATGCACAGTCTCCCGCACCGCGACACCGACGCAGGCGCCGTCGACCGGCACGATCACGATCGGAACGAGGGAGCCTATCACAAACCACCGGCAATCGCCGAGCCGAGCGATGGCCTCCCGCCACTCCACTTGCAATCCGCGCCGATGCGTTTCAAATGTGACGAATAACCCGGAAGCGACCCCGGCCCGCGCCGGGGTCCGGGTCGGTTGGTAGGAGACACCTCATGCGGTCCGAGAGTTCCGACGGCCGGTCCTATCTCTCCGGCTTCGGCAACGAGTTCGCTACCGAGGCACTGCCCGGCGCGCTTCCCCCGGGTCAGAACTCGCCGCAGCGCCCGGCCCGGGGCCTCTATGTCGAACAGCTCTCGGGCACGGCCTTCACGGCTCCCCGCGCCGTCAACCGGCGATCCTGGCTCTATCGCATCCGGCCCAGTGCCGCCCACCGGCGCTTTGGCCCGCGGCCGCATCCCTTGCTGAAGAGCGGCCCCTTCGGCGAGCGGCCGACACCGCCCGACCGCCTGCGCTGGGACCCGCTGCCGATCCCGGACCAGCCCACCGATTTCATCGACGGGCTCGTCACCTTCGCCGGCAATGGCGACCCGGCCGGGCAGACCGGCGTCTCGCTCCATATGTACCGTGCCAATCGCCCGATGCTCGATCGCGTCTTCTTCGATGCCGACGGTGAATTGCTGATCATCCCGCAAGCGGGGGCGCTCGATCTGACGACCGAGTTCGGCCGGATCGATCTCGCCCCAGGCGAGATCGCCGTCCTTCCGCGCGGCGTTCGCTTTCGCGTGGCGCTGCCGGAGGGTGTTGCCCGCGGCTATGTCTGTGAAAATCACGGAGCGCCGTTTCGTCTCCCGGAACTCGGGCCGATCGGCGCCAACGGGCTGGCCAATCCGCGGGACTTCCTCACTCCCGTGGCCGCGTTCGAGGATCTCGATCGCCCGGTCGAGCTGGTGCAGAAATTTCTGGGCGCGCTCTGGACCACCGAACTGGAGCATTCGCCCTTCGATGTCGTGGCCTGGCACGGCAATCTGGCGCCCTACAAGTACGATATGGCGCGGTTCAACACGATCAACACCGTCAGTTTCGATCATCCGGACCCGTCGATTTTCACCGTGCTGACCTCGCCCTCGGAAATCCCCGGCACGGCCAACGCCGATTTCGTCATCTTCCCGCCGCGTTGGATCGTCGCCGAGCACAGCTTCCGCCCGCCCTGGTTCCACCGCAACGTCATGAGCGAGTTCTTGGGCCTGATCCGGGGCGAGTACGATGCCAAAGCCGCCGGTTTCGAACCCGGCGGGGCGAGCTTGCACAATTGCATGGCCGCACACGGCCCCGATGCCGCGAGCCATGCCAAGGCAGCGGAAGAAGCGTTGCACCCGCGCCGGACCGAGAACACCATGGCCTTCATGGTCGAGACCCGCTGGGTGCTGCGGCCGACGGCATTCGCCTTGGAGACGCCGGCGCTGCAACCGGATTATGATGCGTGCTGGGACGGGTTTCCCCGGAATTTTCGAGGCGTAACATGACCGAAGCTCTCGACCGGAGCCACGATCCGACTCTGCGTAGCTGGGTCGACTCGGCCGATTCCCATCCCGAGTTTCCAATCCAGAACCTCCCTTTCGGCGTGTTCAGCCGCGCGGACGGACGCCGCGGCGGCGGCATCGCCATCGGCGACTCGATCTTCGATCTGAGTGCCGCCCAGGCGGCGGGGCTCTTCCGAGGGGCGGCCGAACAGGCGGCGATCGCCGCGTCGGGCCCGACCCTCAATCCGCTGATGGCGCTCGGCCGCGGCCCGCGCCTGGCCCTGCGCCGACGCCTCTCGGAGTTGTTCGAGATCGGCAGCCCGGACCGGCGGCTGGCCGCACCATGGCTCTACGAGTCGAGATCCTGTAGGCTGCATCTCCCGGCCGCCATCGGCGATTACACGGATTTCTTCGCCGGCATCCATCACGCGACCAACACCGGGCGCCAGTTCCGGCCCGACACGCCGCTCCTGCCGAACTACAAACATGTTCCAGTCGGGTATCACGGCCGGGCTTCTTCCGTGGTCGCCTCGGGGACGGCGATTCGCCGGCCGAACGGCCAGCGCAAGCGTGCCAACGAGACCGCGCCGAGCTTCGGACCGTCGCGCAGTCTCGATTACGAACTCGAACTCGGGATCTGGATCGGGCCGGGCAACGCGCTGGGCACACCCATCCCGATCACACATGCGGCCGAGCACGTCTTCGGCTTCTGCTTGCTCAACGATTGGTCGGCGCGCGACATCCAGGGCTGGGAAGCCCAGCCGCTCGGGCCGTTTCTGGCCAAGAATTTCGGCACCTCGATTTCGCCCTGGATTGTGACGCCGGAAGCGCTCCTGCCGTTCCGGACGGCCCAAGCGGCGCGTCCGGACGGCGATCCCCGGTTGCTCGATTACCTTTGGGACGAGGCGGACCAGCATCACGGTGCCTACGATATCGGCCTCGAGGTGCATCTCATGACTGCGGGCCTGGCCGAACAGGGCTCGGCGCCCGAGCGCCTGTCGCACAGCAATGCCGGCGATCTCTATTGGACCGCGGCCCAGCTCGTCGCCCATCATGCCAGCGGCGGCTGCAACCTGCAGCCGGGCGATCTCTTGGGATCGGGCACGATCTCCGGTCCGAATGCCGACGGTGCCGGCAGCCTGATCGAACTGAGCCGGGGCGGGCGCCAGCCGCTCGTGCTGGCCTCGGGCGAGACGCGGCGGTTCCTCGAGGACGGCGACGAGGTGATCCTCGCCGCCGCCTGCCGCCGCGAAGGCTTCGCGGCGATCGGCTTCGGCACCTGCCGCGGAGTCGTCGTGCCTGCTGCCGGGTCGTGATCGGCCCGGGCGGCCGGGCGGCACGCATTGCCCGACTGCGGCGTTTCGTGGCAATCTCCAGCGGCGGACGACAGACGATGGCCGGCTTCGCCGCCACCCAGGGGAGAGGATCGATCCATGGCCGAGCAGGTTGAATTCGCCCGCGCCAACTTCATTCTCGAAATTCGGCTGAACCGGCCGGAGAAGAAGAACGCCATCACCGAGGCGATGTACGCGGCGATGGCCGCGGCCCTGGTCGAGGCCGAACCGGATCCGGCAATCCGCGTCGTGCTGTTCAGCGGCAATGGCAGCGCTTTTTGCGCCGGCAATGATCTGAGCGACTTCGTCGCCAGTCCGCCGGTCGGGACGGAGGCGCCGGTGTTCCGCTTCCTGCGTGCCGTTTCGGAATCTTCGAAGGTCCTCATCGCCGGCGTTCAGGGGGCGGCCATCGGCATCGGGACGACACTGCTGCTGCATTGCGATCTGGTGGTGGCCGCCAAGGGGGCCAGGCTGGCCTTGCCCTTCGTCAATCTCGGGCTGGTGCCGGAGGCGGCGAGCTCCCTGCTGTTGCCGCGCCTGATCGGCCATCAGCGCGCCGCCGAACTGTTTCTGCTCGGCGAGAGTTTCGATGCGGCGACGGCGCTGGGGTTCGGCCTGGTCAACCGGGTGGTCGAGGAAGACGAGGTCCTGGCGACCGCGCGCGGCCTCGCACAGAAGGTCGCGGCCAAGGCCCCCAGTGCGGTACGCCTGATCAAGCGGCTGATGCGGAGCAAGAGTGCGACCGTGCGCGAACGCATGGAAGAAGAGGCGCGCGACTTCGCCGGACAGCTGGGGAGTGCCGAATTGCAGGAGGCGGTCACCGCCTTCTTCGAAAAGCGCGCACCCGACTTTTCGAGATCCCTCTGATCGAGGCCACCTTGGGAGAGAGCGTCCAATGTCCTTACCGTCCCTTCTCAGCGACAATCTTCGCCTGCCGGTCATCGGCTCGCCGATGTTCATCGTCTCCGGCCCGGAACTGGTGATCGCGCAATGCCAGGCGGGGATCGTCGGCGCCTTCCCGGCACTGAACGCACGGCCGGCCGAGATGCTGGAGCAGTGGCTGGAACGTATCACCGGCTCGCTCGCAGCCTATCAGGAGGCCCATCCCGACAAGAAGGTGGCGCCTTACGCGGTCAACCAGATCGTTCATGCCTCGAATGACCGGCTGCAGCGCGATGTCGAGATCTGCGCGGAATTCAAGGTGCCGATCACCATCACCTCGCTGCGGGCGCCCGACAAAGTCGTGGCCGCCGCGCACAGCTATGGTGGGCTGGTCTATCACGACGTCACCACCATCGCCCACGCCAAGCGCGCGATCCAGGCCGGAGTCGACGGGCTGATCCTGGTGTGCCACGGCGCCGGCGGTCATGCCGGGCGGCTCTCGCCCTTGGCGCTGGTCCCGGAAGTGCGGGAGTTCTGGGACGGCACGATCATCCTGTCGGGTGCCATCGCGACGGGCGCGGGTGTTCTGGCTGCACAGGCGATCGGCGCCGATCTCGCCTATATCGGCACCCGGTTCATCGCCGTCGAAGAAGCCAATGCACCGGAAGGCTACAAGGACATGCTGGTGACCTCGACCGCCGAGGACATCGTCTACACCAATCTCTTCACCGGCGTCCCCGGCAACTACCTCAAGGCCAGCATCACCCGCGCCGGTCTCGATCCGGACAACCTGCCCGAAGGGGACAAGAGCAAGATGAATTTCGGCTCCGGCGGCAATCAGAGGGCCAAGGCTTGGCGCGACATCTGGGGTGCCGGCCAAGGTGCGGGACAGATCCACGACGTGCCCTCCACGGCAGCACTGGTCGATCGGCTGGAGCGCGAATACCGGGCAGCGAAAGGCCGAATCGCAGCCGCGTTCTGACGCTCCGCCCTGATCGGTGATTAAGGGAAGATTTATTCGTGCTGCCCAGGATGGCCGGACCAGGCGGTCAACCCGGCTGCCCGACATACTTTCTGGTTGCAGATGGATAGCGCCGAGAACGCCGCCCGATGCTGCAGCAGCGATCCCGAGCCGCTCGCCCTGGCGCTGCTCGAAGCCTGTCCAGACGCAGTCGTCATCTCCGGCCCGGCCCGTCATCCGCTCGTCTGGAATCGGCGATTTGCGGAATTGTGGCAAATCGCCCCGGGCAGCAGCCCGCGCGCCGTCCTGCGTCGAATCCGCGAACGGCTGATCGACAAGCGGGCCCTCCGCGCCACTTGGCGTGCCGCCGCCGCCGGGACCGCCTGCGGCACGCTGGCCCTCGGCGGGGGTCGGTGGATCGAGATCCGCGCTTCGCCGCTGGAGCGGTCCGGCGCAGCGCGGCAGCTCATGTGGTTCTGCCGCGACGTGACGGACTCCACCCGCCGTGAGCAGGAGGATCTGGCGCTCGCCCTGCGGCAGGCCGAAGCGGCGGAAGAACGGGCCGAACGGGACAGCCGGCGATTGATCGATGCGATCGAAGCGATCGAGGACGGCTTCGTCATGTTCGATCCCGGCGAGCGCCTGGTTCGCTGCAACACTGCCTTCCTGCGCTTCACCGGCATCGGCTCACCGGAAGCGGCGCAGGGCCTGACCATCGAGACCGTCATCCGCTCGGCCCTGCGCGCCGGCACGATTCGAGCACGCAGCGGCGCGTCGGAGGCCCATGTCGCCGAAACCTTGGCCGTGATGCGGCGTGGGCGAGAATCGGCGGTCGTGCCGGCCGCCGGCGATCGGTGGCTGAGAATCGGCCCTTTGCGGACCGCGGACGGCGGTTTCGTCGCCGTCGTCCTCGACATCACCGTCATGAAACGCCGGGAAGCGCAAATGGCCGAGGCCGCGTCGCGCGCCGAGGCGGCCGAGCACCAGGCGGCCCGAGCCGAGGCCCGGCTGGTCGAGGCGATCGAGACTCTGCCGGCGGCGTTCATGCTGTTCGATCGCGACGAGCGGCTGGTGCTCGCGAACAGCCAATGCCGAGACACTTTTCCGTTGGCTGCCCGCCTGTTGCGCGAACCGGGCACTCGATTGGAAGCGCTGCTCCGGGCCAACCTCCCGACCGAGCTGCCCGGGGCTGGACCGGACCAGAGCCAAGCCTTCATTGCCGCCCGCCTCGCCGATTTCCGGGCCGCGACTGGAATGTTCGAACGGCCGCTGGCCGATGGCAGATGGATTCAGGCCAGTGACCGCCGTACCCCATCGGGCGATACGGTATCGCTGCGGATCGACCTGACCGAAGGACGCGTGCGCGAGCACGCCTTGGCCGAGGCGGCAGCCGCCTGGACGGAACGCGAGGCGCAGCTGCGCCGGATCTATGCCAATATTCCGGGTGTCGTCTATCAGTTGCGGGTCGGGGCCGATCGTCGGCTGCGTTTCGAATATATCAGCGACCGGGCGATCGAAATCTTCGGTGTGGCGCCGGCGGACTTGCTGCGCGATTCGGGGCTCGTGTTCAGCTCCTGCCACGCCGAAGACAAGCGGCACCTGGCCGAGACCCTGGCCGTCGCCAATCGAGCGCTGGCGCCCTGGGATTGCGAGTTCCGGATCGCGCTCGGCGAGAGTATACGCTGGCTGCGCGGCTCGGCGCTGCCGACCGCCATCGGCGATGCTGTGCTCTGGGACGGCGTCTTCATCGACATCACCGCCACCAAGGCGGCCGAAGCCGACGCGCTGGGCGCGCGCCGGCGCCTCGAGGATGCCATCGAGAGCCTGTCGGAGGGCTTCGCGCTCTACGACGCCGCCGGGCGCCTCCTGTTGTCGAACTCGCGGCAACGCGAAATCCATGCCGCGATCGATCCGGGTTTCGTTTTCACGCCCGGTTCCAGTTTCGAAGCGGCCATGCGCAGCGGCATCGCCGCCTCTCAGCTCGACGACCCGGAAACCTTCATCAGCCGCCGCCTCGAGGATTTTCGCGAGGGCAACGGCAGTTGGGAGGTGCAACTCGCCAACGGCCAATGGTTCCAGGGCAGCGAGCGGCGCATGCGCGACGGCGGCGTGGTCGCGATGCGGCGCGACATCACTCTCCTCAAGCGGCGCGAGGAGCAGCTGCGCACGGCGATGATCGAGGCGATGACGGCGAACAAGGCCAAGTCGGAATTCCTGGCCAATATGAGCCACGAGCTGCGGACTCCGCTCAACGCCATCATCGGGTTTTCCGAAATGATCGGGTCGGAGCTCTTCGGTCCGCTCGGCAACGTCCGCTACTGCGGCTATGTCGCCGACATCCATGCGAGCGGCCAGCATTTATTGAACATCATCAACACCGTGCTCGATCTGGCCCGGGTCGAAGCGGGCAAGATCGTACTCAGCGACGGGGCCGTCGATGTCGACGGGCTGATCGGCGATTGCGCGTCCCTGATGCGCGAACGACTGGTTCGCGGCCGGCTCCGGCTCAGGCTCGAGATCGAGGCCGGCCTGCCGATACTCCGGGCCGATCCGGTACGATTGAAGCAGGTCGTGCTCAATCTCTTGTCCAACGCGATCAAATTCACCGAGCCGCATGGCCAGATCGCGATCCGCGCCGGCCGCGGCACCGATGGCGGGTTGGCTTTGGAGATCGCGGATACGGGGATCGGCATCGACCCGCGCAACATTCCGCAGGCCTTCGAACCCTTCGGCCTGGTCCATGCCGCCGATAGCCGTGCCTATGAAGGTACCGGGCTGGGCCTGCCGCTTTCCAAGGCGCTGGTCGAAGAGCATGGCGGTCGCCTGGTGCTGACCAGCGCGCTCGGGACCGGGACGACGGCGCGAGTGACGTTGCCGGCGTCACGCTTCGTTCGTTCGACCGTAGCGAGCGAGATCGCCCCACACTCGTGACGGCGACCGGCGAGTGGCGCTGATCACGGCGCCGGCGCCGAGGCGGCGGCCCGGCGGGCCCGATACTCGAGAGCGGCCCGATCGGCCCGCTGGATCAGCGCCTCCGGGGTCGCCGGACTCCCGAGCCGGCAGATCAGGGTCGCAGTGAGGCGGGTGATCTGCTCCAGTGCCCGACCGTTGCCGGCCCCCGGCTCGACATCGAGGCGGCGTGTGATCCAATCGGCCAGCTCGCTCGCGACTTCCCCCAGTCCCGGCTCGGCGACCCGGGCCAGGAGTTCCTTGGCGGTCTCGCGCAGCCGGACCAGTTCTCGGGCCGCGTCTTCCTGCGCCGAATCATCGAATGCCGACTTGGCTAACCTGATCAGAAAGAGAATTTGGCAGGCGCCACTGATCCCGAACTCCCGATTTACCCGGCCCCAGGCCGATTCGATCGCGGCTATGGAGTCGCGGGGATTGAACGACCGGCCCTGGATCAATTTGTCGCGCAAGGTGTTGGGCACCTCTATGGGCGAAGCCGAACTCGCCCCTGGGCGTTCGCCCGGCCGGCGCTCGGGGCCGATGTAATTGGCGGTCACCACGAAAGGACGGCGCCGCTCCAGCACTTGCAGCACCCGATCGTAAAATTGCCGATGGGAGAACGGCTTGATCAGAATGCCGTCGACACCGGCGTTCACCGCGCTGCTGACGAGTACGGGAGTCGCGGTGAAGCTGGTGGCGATCGTCGTGATGAACGGGTTGAAGGCAGCGATGCGGCGGCGGATGTTGGCGACCAGCCGAGCGCCGGCGTAATCATTCTCGGCCAGGTCGACCACGACCAGATCGACGGACTGGAACAGGCCGAACTCGGTGCCGGTCTCGGGCATCCGGTCGAGTTCGCGCAACTCGCGCAGTCCGATCCCGTGGAGGGCCGAGCGCAGGAGTCGGCGGGTCGCGGCCGGCCGTTCGATCAGGACGGCAGAAGCGGATTCCAGCAGCAGGCTGCGCCTCATCGGCTTCGATGTGTCGGACATCGTCGGGGTCCGGCCAGAGTTGTCGCCATTTAGTTGCAGACCGAGGATAAACTCCAATTCGAAGATTGGCGATGGGATGTTCGAGCCGGTCTCGTGTTATGCGGTACCGGCGCCGGCGACACGCTGGCGAGGACATGCCCGGCGGAACCCGATCCAGCGCCGCTTCGAGCTCTCGGAACGGTGAGTCGGCCCCGAACGATCGTAGATGACACAATTGGAGCGGCGAATGGCCCAGCCCTATGACCGAGCAGTCGAGATTGTGCGTGCGCTCTACGATCTACGGGTCGCCGGGGCGCCGGTGCTCGATCTCGACCGGGATTTCCCCGGAGGCGCCGCCTTCGCCGCGGCGTGGCCGGTGCTCCGGGACGAGGCGCTGGCGGTCGGACATCGTCTCGATGACGTTCCGCGCTTCCATGAGATCATGCCCGAGCAGGCCTCGATCTCGGCCAATGACGGGCGCGATTGGCGAATGTACATTCTCAAGGCCTACGGGGTCGAACGCAAACCGCGGATGGCGGCCTGTCCGCGCCTGGCAGCCCTGGTTCGAGAGACACCGGAGGTTCTGTCGGCTTCGTTCTCCTTTCTCGGGCCGCGCAAACATATCCCGCCTCATCGGGGGCCGATGCGGGGGATCCTCCGCTTCTATCTCATGCTGTCGATGCCGCTCCTGGCCGACGGGTCGCCCGCCGCCGTTCTGAAGGTGGCCGATGTCGAGCATCGTCTCGGGGACGGCCAGTATCTGCTCTGGGACGACACCTACGAACACGAAGCCTGGAACGCCAGCGATGCGGTGCGGATCGTGCTTTCGCTCGATGTCTGGCGGCCGGGCATGCCGGTCGATATGAGACTCCTGTCCGGAGCGCTGATCCGCCTCGTCCGCTTCGGGATCCGGGTCCGCGGGGTCGCATGACGGCCGAAATCCGAACCGGAGCCTCGGCGCCGCCCGGAACATCGACCGCAATCGGCGGCCTCCGGCCCTCGTCGAGGGCGGCGCCCGCGACCCGGCCCGGATCGACGCGTCCCTGGCTCGTCGGCGGAACCCGCCTCGGCCCGGCCCCGAGCCTCCTCGGTTCGTCGGGAACACTATGCCGATCTGGTGAGTTGGTTTAGGCTCCACGCCCACCCAACAGCCCGATGCCGACCCATGATCCAGCAGGTTCCGCCGCGTCCCGTCATCCTCTGTGTCCTCGACGGCTGGGGCTACCTGCCCGATGGCGTCTCGAACGCGATCCGTCAGGCCCAGGCGCCGAACTGGCACCGCCTGGTCGCCGCGTCGCCGCATACGACGATCGAGGCGAGCGAACTCGATGTCGGCCTGCCGCCCGGGCAGATGGGCAATTCCGAGGTCGGACACATGAATCTCGGGGCCGGCCGCGTCGTGATGCAGGAATTGCCCCGCATCGACCGGGCCGTCGCCGACGGCACGCTCGCCGACAATCCGGCCCTGCAGCACTTCATCGCCGCACTCGCGGCCAGCGGCGGCACGGCGCACATTCTGGGCCTGCTCTCGCCGGGAGGTGTGCATTCCCATCAGCGCCACATCGCGGCGCTGGCGCGGATCATCGCTGCAGCCGGCGTGCCGGTCGCGATCCACGCCTTTCTCGATGGCCGCGACACGCCGCCCAAGAGTGCCAGGGAGTTTTTGCGCGAAATCGCGGCCGAGAGTCCGGGGCTCGCCATCGTGACGGTGTCGGGGCGCTATTACGCCATGGACCGCGACAATCGCTGGGATCGGATCGAGCGGGCCTATCGCGCGCTGGCCCTGGGCGAGGGCGTCCCGGCCGAGACACCGGACGCAGCGGTGGCGGCGAGCCATGCCGCCGGCGTGACGGATGAATTCGTCGAGCCGGCGGTGATCGGGGCCTATGCCGGGATGCAGGATGGCGACGGCGTGTTGATGGCCAATTTCCGCGCCGATCGCGTCCGCGAGATCCTGGCATCCTTGCTCGACCCGGATTTCGACAAGTTCCCCCGCAAACGGGTCCCGCACTTCGCCGCCGCCCTGGGCTTGACCGAATACTCGGCCGAACTCGATCGCTTTCTCGCCCCGATCTTCGCCGCCGACCGGCTCGAAGACACCTTCGGCGAGGTGATCGCCACGGCCGGGCTGAAGCAGCTCAGAATCGCCGAGACCGAGAAATATGCGCATGTGACCTTCTTCTTCAATGGCGGGCGCGAAGCGGCGTTTCCAGGCGAGGAGCGCATCCTGGTGCCATCGCCGAACGTCGCCACATACGACTTGCAACCGGCAATGTCGGCCTACGCGCTCACCGACGCGCTGGTCGCGGCGATCGATGCCGCCACCTTCGACGTGATCGTGGTGAATTTCGCCAATGCCGACATGGTCGGCCATACCGGGATCATGGCGGCGGCGATCGCCGCCGTCGAAGCCGTCGATGCCTGCCTCGGCCGGCTCGCCGAGGCGGTCGCGCGCGCCGGCGGCTGCCTGCTGGTCACGGCCGATCACGGCAATATCGAGCAGATGACCGATCCCGTGACCGGCGAGCCCCACACGGCCCATACGACCAATCCGGTCCCGGTCGTGCTGATCAATCCGCCGCGGTCGGTCGGTCGGCTCGCCCATGGCAAGCTCGCCGACATCGCGCCGACCCTGCTCGGGCTGCTCGGGTTGCCGCAGCCGGATGCCATGACCGGTCATTCCCTCCTGGTCGCAGCCGGCCGGCAGCGAGCCTCGGCCTGAGCCGGGCCCTCGATGCGCCCGGCCCTCTTCTGCCTGATCCTGATCGCGGCCTCGGCTGCAGCCGAGCCGGCCCCGGACGAAGAGCTGAAGGCAGTCGAGCAGAAGATCGAAGACACGCGGAAGACCGGGGCCGATCTCGATCGGCAGGCCCAGGCGCTGGCCGACGAGTTGGCGAAGTTGCAGGATGCCGCCGTCGCCTCGGCGCGGATCGCCCAGGAGAACGAGGCGCGCCTGACCGATCTCGAGGCGAGGATCGCACTCCTCTCCGACCAGGAGACCCGGCAGCAAGCAGCCCTGCTGACGCGGCAGGATCACGAGAGACGGGTCATGGCCGGATTGCAGCGCCTGGCGCGCAACCCGCCCGCGGCGGTGCTGCTCTCGCCCGGACCGCCCCTCGATCTGGCCAGGGGCGCCATGCTCCTCGGTGCCGCCGTGCCGCGGCTCGAAGCCGAGGCCAGGGAGATCGCCGAGGCGCTCGGCCAATTGCGCCGCACCCGCGCCGAGATCGCGGCGCAGCGCGCGGAGATTTCCGGGCATCAGATGGCGCTCGACGCCGAGCGTCAGCGGCTCGGCCAGATCTTGCGGCAGAAGCAGGCGCTGGAGAGCGATACGCGCGAGCGCGCCCAGGCGGCGCAGCAGAGCCTCGCCCAATTGACCGCCCAGGCCGGCAGCCTCAAGGAATTGATCGTGCAGGTCGAGCGCGAACGCGAGCGCAAGCTCGAAGAGGATCGCCGGCGCGCGGCCGACGCCAAGGCCAAGGCCGACCGTGACGCCGCCGATCGCGCGGCCAGGGAGGCCGAAGCCAAGCGTCTGGCCGAAGCCGGGGCACGCGACAAACCGTCGCCGGTCCCGGGCATCGCCGGAGCGGCGCCGATCCCGGCGGTCCTGCACACGCCACCGCCGCCGGGCCGCAAGCTGCGCGAACTCGAGCCGGGCAAGACGGCGCTGCAAATGCCCGCAGCGGGCGAGATTTCAAAGCGTTTCGGCGACGCCGAGGGGTTCTCGACGGCGAAGGGCCTGACCATCACGACACGCGTCGGTGCCCAGGTGGTGGCACCGTTCGACGGACAGATAATGTTCGCCGGACCGTTCAAGGGCTATGGTCAAATCTTGATCATCGATCACGGCGGGGGCTATCATTCGCTTTTGGCCGGGATGGATCAGTTGGATGCAAGCGTGGGGCAAGCCGTGATCGCGGGCGAACCGCTCGGGACGATGCGAACAGACGGGACGCCCAACCTCTATCTCGAGCTGCGCCGGCAAGGACAGCCAATCAACCCGCTGCCGTGGCTGGCGGCTCGCGATGGAAAAGTGAGCGGATGATGCGTCGAGTTATGCTGGTGGTTGGAGCCACCGTCCTGATCCTGTTCGGCCCGGCTGGTGCTGCTCCGCCGGCCGAGCCGCAAGCCCCGGCCGGAAGCAGTGCCGATACCTACAAGTCGCTCAATCTCTTCGCCGAGGTGTTCGAGCGGGTCCGGCAGGATTATGTCGAGCCGGTTCAGGACGACCAGCTCATCGAGAATGCGATCAGCGGCATGCTGACCTCGCTCGATCCCCATTCGAGCTATATGAATTCCAAGAACTACAAGGCCATGCAGGTCGAGCAGAAGGGCGAATTCGGCGGCCTCGGAGTCGAGGTCGTCGGCGATAACGGCTTCGTGCGGATCGTGGCCCCGATGGACGACACGCCCGGCGCCAAGGCCGGGCTCAAATCCGGCGACCTGATCATCGCCATCGACGGCGATCCGCTGACCAATTCGACGCTGGACGAGGCGGTCGACAAGATGCGCGGGCCGCCCAACACCCCCATCAAGCTCACCATCAAGCGCGAAGGGCTGCAGCCTTTCGATGTGGCCCTGACCCGGGCGATCATCCATGTCGCCGCGGTGCGCGGCCGGATCGAGCGCGACAATCTCGCCTATATCAGGATCCCGAGCTTCCTGCCCGAGCATCTCGGTGCCGAGATGGAAGCGAAGTACAAGGATCTGAAGGCTCAGGTCGGCGGCAAGCTCGGCGGTCTGGTGCTCGATCTGCGCGCCGATCCGGGCGGCCTGCTCGATCAGGCGATCGCAGTCAGCGATTCCTTCCTCGAACATGGCGAGATCGTCTCGACCCGCGGCCGCCGTCCGGACGATGTCCAACGCTACAATGCCCATCCGGGCGACGTCACCAACGGCTTGCCGATGGTCGTGCTGATCGACGGGGGCACGGCGTCGGCCTCCGAGATCGTCGCCGGGGCGTTGCAGGATCATCATCGCGCGGTGATCATGGGCACGCGGTCGTTCGGCAAGGGATCCGTCCAGACCATCATCCCGCTCCCCGGTGCCGGGGCGATGCGGCTGACCACGGCGCGCTATTTCACGCCGTCGGGACGCTCGATCCAGGGCAAGGGCATCGATCCCGACATCGTGGTCGAGCCCGCCAAGATCGAGAAGATCGCGCTCGGCGAGCGGCCGCACGAATCGGACCTGAAGGGCGCCTTGAAGAACCCGAACGATCCGGCCAAGAAGCCCGATGCGGCACCCGCGGCCAATCCCGAACCGGCCGCCAAAGAGCCGGCGCAGACCGGCGCCACCGCCGACCAGGTCGCGGCCGCCGGCCCGCCGGAGGATTATCAGCTGAGCCGGGCACTCGATCTGCTGAAGGGCGTCGCCTTGTTCAACACCAAGGCGGTCGACTGACCGGTCGGACGGAATGGCCCGGCGCCGGGGCATGACGGCTCTGCCGGAGCCGACGCCGCTGCGCGCCTACCTGCCGCTCCTCGTCGCAGCCTCGCTGGTCGGCTCGGCGGTGGCCGGACTGCTTCTGTGGCTGTGGCTGAGCGGCCCGCCGGCGCGGCCGGGGGTGAGCGTGGCGATTGCGCCGCCGCCGAAGCCGGCACCGGCGCCGGCACCGCCGGAAGCCTCGGTGCCGGTGCCGCCGCCGGCTCCGGTCACGGAGCAGCAGACCACGGCGCAGCCGACGGCTCCCTTGCCCGGTTTCAACGAAGGACGAGCCTTGCTGCCGGCGCCCGATCCCGACCTCATCGAAAAGGGGCCGAACGGCTTCCTGCCGATCATCGGCCGCGATGGTCGGCAGCCCTGGCAAGCCTATGCCAGACCCTTCGATCTCGCCGACAAGCGGCCGCGTATGGCAGTCGTGATCAGCGAGCTCGGTCCTTCGCCGACGGCGATCGATACGGCGATCAACCACCTGCCCGCCGGCGTCTCGCTCGCCTTCGTCCCCTATCGCCCGCGGCTGGGCGAATGGATCAATCTGGCGCGGGCCGCAGGACACGAGGTCCTGCTCGATCTGCCGATGGAGCCGGCCGACTATCCGAGCAACGATCCCGGACCCGAGGCGCTGCTCACCGCACTCGACCCGCCCGCCAATCTCGACCGGCTGAATTGGGTGCTGAGCCAGGCAACGGGCTATGTCGGGCTGATCGGGCTCATGGGTTCGCGCTTCTCGACCTCGCACGACGACATGCTGCCGATTCTGGGCGCCCTGCAGCGTCGCGGTCTGCTCTATGTCGACAACCGAGCGGCCCCGCAGACCGTCGTCCCCGACATCGCCGGCGAGATCGGTCTCACCACTGCCTCGGCCAATGAACAGCTCGATCTCGAACCGGTCCGGGTCGCCATCGACAAGAGGCTGTCCGACCTCGAGGATCTGGCCAGGCGCAACGGTACCGCCCTGGGCGTGGCCCACCCCTATCCGGTCGTGATGGAGCGGGTCGCCGTCTGGGCGCAGACTCTCGAGGATCGCGGGGTCGTGCTGGCACCGGTCTCGGCGATCGTCGAGCGCGGCAAGAAGGCCCCGGCGAAGCCCGCCGAGGTGGTTCCGGCCAAGCCCGCGGAGGCCGCTGCCGTGCCGGCCAAGCCTGCTCGATGATCGGCCCGGACCGGCTCTTCAGCGCCGAACCCGATCCCGCCTATCGCCGCAATGTCGGGATCATGTTGTTGAATCCGCAGGGCCTCGCCTGGGTCGGACGGCGGCTCGACCGGACGGACGAGTCCTGGCAGATGCCGCAGGGCGGCATCGATCCCGGCGAGAGGCCGGCCGCTGCGGCACTGCGCGAGCTCGAGGAAGAGATCGGTACGGCACGGGCCGAGATCCTGTGCGAGGCGCCGGGCTGGCTGACTTACGATCTGCCGCCGGATCTCGCCGCCGGTTTCTGGAACGGCAAGTGGCGCGGCCAGGCCCAGCGCTGGTTCGCGCTGCGCTTCACCGGCACCGACGGCGACATCGATATCGACACCGCGCATCCGGAATTCGACGCTTGGGCGTGGGTCCCGCGTGCCGAACTGCCGGGGCTGATCGTGCCGTTCAAGCGCCCGGTCTACGAGGCCGTGATCGCCGTGTTCGAGCCGCGGCTGGCCGCGCTGGGGCTCTAGCCGGGGCAGCCGTCGGCATCGCCCGGCGCGCGCGGAAATTTCGTCCCGATTCGGCTCGAAGGCGCTAAAACGGGAGCATGATCCGAGCCGGAGCGACCGACCATGGCATTGTGGTTCCCTGCGATTTCGACCGCCGCCGCCCTTGTGCTGTCGCTGCCCGCGCCGAGCCTCGCCGACCCGCCGCCGTCCCGGATCACCGGCGCCGAAGTGGCGGGAGCGCAAGGAGTCGGCGAGTTTGCCGGCGTGCCCTATCGGCGCGTCTGGGGCACCGTCCGGGGCGTCGTCGCCCCGGACGAGAAGGTAGTCGGGCTCGCCGCCCTGCCCAAGGAACCCGACGGCGGCTATTCTTATCGGGCCGAGTTCGAAGTGATCGCGCCGGAAGCCGGTGCCGGCTCGAATTCGGCGATCTTCGTCGAGGCCGAAAATCGCGGGAGCCCGGTTTTTCTGCGCGCCCTCGAAGGCTTTTCGGTGAGTGGGCCGCCTTCGTCGGCGACATATCCGGTCGGGCTCGGCAACGGCTTCCTGTTCGACCACCAGATCGCCTATGCCCGCGTCCAATGGCAGACGGGCATCGCCGCCGGCGTCCCCGACCAGGCGCAAGGCATCGGCGAAGTGATCTTGCGCGATTTCGGCCGGTGGCTGGCCGAAGGGCCAGCCGAGCCGGTTCCGAGCGGGACCGGGTTCGGCCCCTACCGGACGCGGCTGCTCGGCGCGATCAGCCAGAGCGCCTGGTTCGTGAACAGCTTCATCGCCGAGGGGTTCAATGCCGATCCCGTTTCCGGCGGCCCGGTCTATGGCGGCGCCATCGCCATCGACGGGACGGGCAACTGGATGAGCATCAACCAGTTGGCCGACCGGAACGGGTTTCCCCAATACCCCTACGTCAACAAGGCGGCCCACCCGCTGGCCCCGCGCGACCTGCTCACCCGCCCGCAGAGCGACCCGTTCTATATCGATGTCGCCAACTACAACGACTATTACCGGGTGCGCGCGAGCGCCGCGCGCCAGGATCGATTGCCGCCGACGATGCGCCGCTACGACTGGCCGAGCCCGCACGTCGCCGGCTCGGCCGCGGTCGCCGCGGCGCTCTTCGGCCCGCGGGCGAACCAGGCGCCGTGCAATGGCGGGATCGCCGTGCCACTCGATCCGATCGCCTATGGCCCCTATGCGCGCGCGCTGGTCGTCGGGCTCCGGCACCAGCTCGACGGCCCCGCCGGCCAGGCGCTGCCGGCAACGACGCTCTTCGAGCTCGGGCCCCCGCCCGATGACCCGGCCCGGATCAACGCCTTGCCCGGCGTGGCCCTGCAGGTGCCGGCGCTCGACGAGCACGGACAGCCGATCGGCGGCGTCCGGTTCCCGGAGGTCGATCATCCGATCGGCACGCCCGGTGCCCCCTTGCCGCATCTGGGCCTGGATTCGATCGCCGACACCTGCGGCAATGCCCTCGAGTGGGAGCCGCTTTCGGCCGACCAATTGTCCCGGCTCTACGGATCCGAGACCCGTTATCTCGAGCTCTACGCGCAGTCGCTCGATCGCCTCGTCGGTGCCGGCTATTTGCTCGCCGCAGATAAACCGGGCATGCTGGCCACGGCGGCGGCGCTCTATCGAAGCCCCGCGGGGTATTAGGATTCGCGTCGGCAAATTCGAATCTTTCTGCCCGGGGCGGGCGATGCTTCCGAGCTATCCGCCTCCCGCTCCCGCCGCTGTTCCGGCAGGTCGAGACCGCTGGCGCCGATCCGCCATCAGCGAAAAAACCAACACCCGGGAAGCGTAGGACCACGCCGAAATCGAGAGAAGAAATCAATTTCCGAGATCAATGAGTTCGAGAGTCAGGGTGTTGGATTCGAGTTTGACAAGCTCTCCTTCCATAACTTAACTCGGGGCACGGCTCCTCGAACGGGAGCGGCCGACCGGCAGAAAGATCACGCCGTAGAGTGAGGCCTCCATGCAGCTGATCAGCGAAACCGTTCAATTCGGTGGGCCGAAGGGGCCGGCCTACCCGCGCCGCTATCCGGCGAGTTCGGTCGAGCTCTGGAATCCCGAACGATTTCGCGCGGGCTCCTTGACGGACGACTTCGCCAGGCTGCGTGCCGAGGCGCCGGTTGCCTGGAACGACGAGCCGGGGGACCGGCCGGGTTTCTGGTCGATCACCCGCTACGACGACGTGATGCGGGTCGACCGGGACTTCGAGGTCTTTTCTTCCCAGAGGGGTGGGATCCTGATGTCGCATCAGCGCTCCGAGCTCCAACTCGCCCGGGCGTCCTTGGATACGATGATCAATATGGATCCGCCGGCCCATATGCAGCTTCGTCGCGAGCATATGCCCTATTTCACCCCTGCCTATCTGCGGGGAGTGATGGACCGCGTCGAAGCGGAGATCACCCGGCTGCTGGACGCCATGGCGCCGCTCGGCCAGTGCGATCTGGTCCCCATGCTGTCTGCCCGGCTGCCACTCTTCACTCTCTGCGAGATCTTGGGGGTACCCCCCGAAGACCGGCCGAAGTTCCTGACATGGATGCATTTTCTGGAACTGGCTTATGCCTTTTCGGCGGAGCGGAGCGGGACCGCGGGCGGGGGGGAAGCCGCGGCGGCCGCACTCCCGCCCGAAACCAGGGCGTTCCTCGACGCCTTCGACGCGGCGATCGCCGAAATGTTCGCCTACGGCCGGGCGATGCTCCACAAGCGGCGTGCCGATCCGCGCGCCGATCTCATGAGCGCGATCGCGCGGGCGCAGATCGACGGCGAGTTCCTGACCGACGAATATCTCGACGGGTCGTGGCTCCTCATCGTCTTCGCCGGCAACGATACGACCAGGAATACGATCTCCGGGGCCATGGAGTTGCTGACCCAGTTTCCGGACGAAAAGGAAAAACTGATTCGTCGTCCGGCGTTGTTGGCGGGCGCGGTCGACGAATTCATCCGGATGATCAGTCCAGTCGTCTATATGCGCCGGACCGCCACGCGCGACGTCGAACTGGCGGGCCAGCAGATCGCCGAGGGCGAAAAGGTGATCATGTATTACGGCTCCGCCAACCGGGACGAGTCCGTGTTCGCCTATCCCGATCGGCTGGATGTCGAACGCGCCAACGCCGACAAGCACATCGCGTTCGGCTACGGCCCGCACACCTGCATCGGCAAGCGGATCGCCCAGCTCCAGCTGGAGGCAGTCTATCGGCAGATGCTGGCGCGGTTTCCCGACATTCGTCAGTCCGGGCCGAAAACATTGGCCGCCAACAATTTCGTCCATGCGATCCGCTCGATGCCGGTGGCGTTCACCCCCGAACGCTGACGATCGGGGCCGAAGAGGTGCTGGATGCGATGAAGCTCGCCTTCTGCTTCGCGACCGCTGGGGATCTGCTCCATCCCGGCGTCTGGGAGCGCTTTTTCTCCGCGGCACCGGCGGCGGAACGCCGCCTCTATTGTCGGTCGAACGATCCGGCCCTGGTCGAAAGCGCGCTTTTGAAAGGCCGGATCATCGGCCAAGACGGGGCGACTAATCCAGGCGACGGGTCCCTGGCCGAAGCGGCACTGGCCTTGTTTTCGGCGGCGTATCGGGACGATCCCGAGACCGAGTATTTCATCCTCCTGTCCGGGAGCACGATCCCGATCGTCGCCTTCGCTGAAATTCGAGCGCGGCTGGCGGGTTGCGGCGGACGCTCGCTGATCGCCTATCGGGTCCCGCAAGCCGGCTCCGAGCATCATCGGCGCTTGACAACGATGCGGGACGGCGCGCTCTTCGCCAGGGAATTCTATTGGCACGACCCGTGGATCGTGCTGCACCGTCGGCATGTCGAGGCGCTGATCCGGCAATCCTTCCTGCCGTTGTTCGAGGGTCTCACGGCCGCGGAGGAACACTATGTGATGAACGTTCTGGTCCATCTCCAGAACGTCCCGATCGACGAGGTGATCAACATCGAGACGACCTTTGTCAATTGGACGGAACCGGAGGAGGTGCTCGCCATCGCCCCCCTCACCCGCCGGATCGTCGGCCTGACCGTCCGCCCGAAGAGCTACCGGACGCTCGCGGCGGCGGATCTGGCGGCAGCCGGAGATTGCTGGTTTTTGGGCGAGGTCGCCGCCTGCTGCGCCTGCGATCTCGTGCTCCCCGGGATCGGCGCGCGGATCGACGGCCCGGGAGCGGCACTGTGAGGCCCTTCGCCGCTCTGCTTCTGCTCGTCTCCTTGGTCTGTGCCTCGGCATCGGCCGGGGAGATCGAGCGAGACCAGAGTTTCCCCAGTGCCGCCCTCGGCCGTGACCTGCATTATGCGATTTATCTGCCGGACGGGCTCGAAGCGGCAGCACCGGTGCCGGTGATCTATCTGCTCCATGGCGCCGACGGCCATGCCGTCGATTGGATCGACCGGGGTCATCTGCGCGAGACGGCCGATCGGCTGATCGCGACACACGCGCTGCCGAGAGTGATCATCGTCGTGCCCGAGGCGGAAAATTCCTGGTACGTCGATTCGCCGCCCGATTCGGGAGCGGGCGCCATGGGCACGGCGATCGCCGAGGATCTGCCCGGCTGGATCGAGCAGCATTATCCGGTTTTGGCCGGGCGCCAGGGCCGCGCCATCGCCGGCAACTCCATGGGCGGGTTCGGCGCCCTGCGTTTGGCACTGGCCGAACCGCAGCGCTGGGCGGCAGCGGCCGCCTTGAGCGGGGCCTTCTGGAACTGGCTCACCCCGGACATGGCCGTCGATCCCGTCCAGCAGGCGCGGCTCGACCGGATCTTCGCGGGCGCCTTCGGTCGGCATTTCGAGCCAGAGCGGCTGATCGCGGCGAGCCCGCTGACCCGCGCCCGACACTTGCCGAAAGGAACGACCGCGCCGCCGATCCTGCTCATTTGCGGCCGGCACGACGAGTTCCATCTCGATGTCCAGCAGCCGGTGGTCGAAGACGACCTGCGCGCCGACAATATTCCAGTCGAAGCGATCATGACCGACGGCGGGCACGATTGGGACACCTGGTCGGCCCAGCTGCCTCGAGTGCTGGAATTTCTCGGCCGCCATCTCGGCCGGGCGACGATGGCCGCGGCGGGACGGGGCAAAGCCTCGGTACCCTGACCGGGCAGCGCGCCCTCACCCGGCAGCGCTGCCGGATACCGCCGGCCGGAGCGCCGGCCCGGTCCGGGCGCGGCGCAGCGGCTTCAAGGCCAGGATCGCGAGCAGGCCGGTGAGAATATCCATGGCGATGATCAGGCCGAAGACCGGCAGCCAGCTGCCCTGGGCGTCATGGATCGCAGCGGCGACCGGTCCGCCCAGGACCGAGCCGATCCCTTGCGCCATATAGAGAAATCCGTAATTGGTGGTGGCGTGGCGGGTCCCGAAGCTGTCGGTGAGGATCGAGGGAAACAACGAGAAGATCTCGCCCCAGCCGAAAAAGACGAGACCGGAGAGGACCACATAGGCGAGCGCGTCGTCGCGCAAGGCGAGCATCAGGGCAACTGCCGCCGCCTCGCCGAGAAACGCGATCGCCATGGTGTTCTCGCGGCCGATCCGGTCCGAGACCCAGCCGAAGAACGGCCGGGTGAGGCCGTTGGTGAGCCGGTCGACGGTGAGCGCCAGAGGCAATGCGGCAAAACCGAAGACGACGACATCGGCGACCCCGAAATCCCGGCTGAACGCAGCGAATTGCGAGATGACCATGAGGCCGCCGGTCGACATCATCGTCATCATGGCGAAGAGCAGCCAGAAGACCGGCGTGCGCAGCATCTGCGCCGGTGTGCTGCCGGCCCCGCCTTCGACCGGCGCAATAGTCTCGGCGGCGGGCTCCCTGAGACCGAGCGAGGCGGCGATCCCGATCACGCCCAGGATCAGCCCGAACGTGATCAGCGTTTGCTGATAGCCCGCCGATTTCAACATGTCGGAGACCGGAAAGGTGGTGAGGATGGCACCGAAGCCATAGCCGGCCGCCGCCATTCCGCAGGCGAAGCCGCGCAGATCCGGAAACCATCGGACCATCAACCCGATCACGCCGACATAGACGATGCCGGTGCCGATGCCGCCGAGCACGCCATAGGTCAGATAGAGCGTCACCGTGTCATGGGCGGAAGCGGCGGCGACCCAGCTCAGCCCCGACAAGGCGCAGCCGACCGTGACCAGGAGCCGGATGCCGAAGCCTTCGATCAGGAACCCCTGCAGCGGCGAAAGCCAGGTCTGGAGCACGATCAGGATCGAGAAGGTCACCTGGATCGTCGCCAGATTGGCCCCGGTCGCCCCCTGGAGCGGCTTCACGAACAAGGTCCAGACATATTGCGGGCTGGAGATCGCCATCATCGCGATCACGCCCAGGACGAGCTGAACCCACCGGCGCCCGGTCGAGCCCGAGCCCAAATTTGCACTCGCCACCATGCCGCTCTCCTCCCCTTGCGGGCTGACCGATTTGACGAACCTGCAACCGCCATGCCGTCCGATCACTGACGGAGCCCGGCGCTGCCGGTCCCGGACAGGGCCGGGAACATCGACCGCGTGGCGCTTTTTTGGGCAGTAGTGCCGACCTCATCGACGCTCCGGTCCCGACATCGCCTCGCTCCAGAACCGGATGATCCTGGCGAAATCCTGACCGCCCCAGCCGGCGGCGGTGGCGGCGGCGAATCCTGCGAGCGCACCGGTCGCCGCCGGCGTCGGCACGCCGCTGCCGTGGGCCGCCGCGGTCATGGCCAGGAGATCCTTGCGCACTCCGGCGATGTCGAACGGGATGTCGAGAGCTTCGCCCAGGATCGCCGGCAGCTTGCGTTCCAGCATGGGCAATGCCCCCGGCGTGTCGACCAGAATGGCGAGCATGCGCGCCAGATCGAGACCATGGGACCGGCCGAGTGCCAGCGCCTCGGCCAGAGCCTGGAAATAGACCCCGATCGGGAGATTGGCGACCAGTTTCATGACCGTGCCCGAACCGGTCGGGCCCAGATGCTCGATCCGGCGGCAGAATCGTGTCAGCACTGGCCGGACGCGCGCCACCGAGGCGGCATCCGGCGCCCCGACGAAGGCGAAACAGGCCGCCTCGCGCACGGCGGCCGGACCGCCCGCGATCGGCGCATCGACCAGGACCGCCCCCTGATCGGCCACCCGCCCGGCCAGACTCTGCACGGTCTCGGGCCGGATCGTGCTGGTCTCGATGAACAGCCGGCCGACGACGGGCGCCGCGAGCAGCCCGTCGGGGCCGCCATAGACGGCTTCGACGGCGGCATCGTGGGTGAGACTGGTCAAGATGATGTCCGCCTCGGCGGCGAGCGCCCGCGGGCTCGGCCGTTCCCGGCAGCGAGCCAGCCCGTCGGCCCGGCCCGCCGTCCGGCTCCAGACCAGGATCGGGTTCTCCTTCCGGCTCAGCGCCTCGGCGATCGCCCGCCCCATTCGCCCGAGCCCGGCAACGGCCAACTGCATCGCACGCTCCTTCGAAGCCGGAATAATAGGCGCCGAGGCCGGCCGGATCTGTCAAGGCCGCGACCGCCCGCTGCTCTCGCCTTGCGCCGCCCGATCCGGGCATCTTAAGGTCGAAACCCGCTGCGGATGCCTCTCGGCTGGCCCCGGCCGAAGCTTTGCGTCTCCGCCTCGGGCGCGCGGTCCACAGAGTATCGATTCCATGAACCCGACTTTCCTCACCTATCTCTGGGTCGCGATCGGCAGCGCGCTGGGCGGCATGGCCCGGCAATGGTGCGGCGTCATGGCCGCCCGCTATTTGGGGGCCGAGTTTCCGTGGGGGACCATCGGCATCAATATCCTGGGCAGTTTCGTCATCGGCGCGTTCGCTGCGCTGACCGGCAGCGATGGCCGCTGGCCGCTGGGCGGGCTCGCCCGAACCTTCGTCATGGTCGGAATCTGCGGCGGCTACACGACTTTCTCCAGCTTCAGCCTCCAGACGTTGATGCTGATGAATGACGGACTCTGGCTCCCGGCCGGTGCCAACGTCCTCTTGTCGGTGAGTTTGTGCCTGGCGGCCGTGGCGCTCGGCCATTTCCTGGCGGTGCACTTCAACTGACTCCGGCGCCGACGCCGCGATCGAAGGCGACGCTCTTGATCAGTGCGTGGACAACCAGCCCCGGGCGGAGGCTCAAGGCTTCGGCCGAGAGCCGGGTGATGCGGGCGACCAGCAGTTGCGGCCCCAGCACCAGCCGCAGCTCGACGGCACCGGCATCTTCCGCCATCTCGGCGATCGTGACCGGCAAGGCGTTGAGGATGCTCACGTCCCGCGGCGGACCCAGCGCGATCGCCACGTCGCGGGCGCGGATGTGCAGGCGCAAGGCCTGGCCCGGCTCGAGCCCGGCCGCGGGCACACGCAGGCTGCCGCCGGGAAAGCTCAGCGTCGCCAAGCCGTAAGACCGATCGATCGTCTCGACCCGGGCGGCCAGCACGGCACCGGCTTCGGTCCGGCCGGTGCCGGGGCCGGGGCCGAGATCGAGCCGGGTCATGATCTCGCCGATGGGACCGGCGGCACGCACCCGTCCCGCTTCGAGCAGCACCAGCGTATCGGCCAGCCGCACCACCTCGTCGAGCGCGTGGCTGACATAGACCATCGGCAGGTTCAGCCGGTCGCGCAAGAGCTCCAGATAGGGCAGGATTTCGGCCTTGCGCGGGGCGTCGAGGGCGGCCAGCGGCTCGTCCAGGACCAGCAGTGCCGGGGCGGCGAGAAGCGCCCGGCCGATGGCGACGCGCTGTTTCTCGCCGCCGGAGAGCCCGCCCGGATGGCGGGCGAGCAGGCTCTCGATGCCGAGCAGGTCCACGATTTCATCGAGCTTCGGCCCGGCAGCGCCGCGGTTGAACCAGCCGCCGTAGAGCAGATTGCCGCGCACGGTCAGATGCGGAAAGAGCCGCCCGTCCTGGAACACCGTGCCGATCCGGCGCCGATGCGGCGGCACGAAAATCCGGGCGCCGGTGTCGACCAGCACGCGCGCGCCCAGCCGGATATGGCCTCGATCCGGGCGGAGATGCCCGGCGAGCAGCCGAGTGAGCACGGTCTTGCCGGCACCCGATCGGCCGAACAAGGCAGTGACCGCACCGGCCGCGACGAAGCGCGCTTCGAGCGCGAAGCCGGGCAAGGCCAGGGCCAGGTCGAGATCGAGGCTCATCCGGCGAGGCGCCGCTTCAGCCGCCCGGCAACCAGTTCGGCCGCGAGCACGCCGCCGAGCGAGACTGCGATCGAGAGCAGCGCCAGGCGGAGGACGGCCGCATCGCTGCCCGGCACTTGCAGCAGGCTGTAGATCGCAATCGGCAGAGTCTGGGTTTCGCCCGGAATGTTGGAGACGAAGGTGATGGTGGCGCCGAACTCGCCCAGGCTCTTGGCGAAGCCGAGGAGTGCCGCGGCGAGCAGGCCCGGCAAGGCCAGCGGCAGCGTGACGGTGGCGAACACCGCTGCACGCGGGGCGCCCAGGCCGGCAGCCGCCTGCTCCAGCCCGGGATCGACCGCCTCCAGCGAGAGCTGGATCGCCCGCACCATCAGCGGCAACCCCATCACGGCCGCGGCCAGGGCCGCGCCCGTCCAGCGAAACGCCAGGACGATGCCGAACCACGCTTCCAGCCGGGCGCCGATCGGCCCGTGCCGGCCGAACAGCAGCAGCAGGACATAGCCGGTCACCACCGGGGGCAGCACCAGCGGCAAATTCACCAGGGCGGCGAGCAGCGCCCGGCCCCGGAAAACGCCGCGCGCCAGGACATAGGCCAGCGCGATCGCCACCGGCAGGCTGCCCATCACGGCCCAGAACGAGACTTGGAGGCTGAGCTCCAGCGCCGCCGCTTCGACCGGGCTCAGCATCCGGTCTCCGCGTGCCGTCTGGTGCCGCCGCCTCGGAGCATGAGTCTGGTCGAGAGTGTGTCAGGCATGGGGCGGCCTCGTCCGGCAGCGGTTCGGTCCGAATTCTATCGGGGAGCGGCGGCGCCGTCGATTGTCGCCCGCGCGTCAGAGCGGCCGGCGGTTCGGCCCGGGCCTGGCGAAGTATCCTCGCGGGTTGGGCTTGGGATCGAAGGTGCCGATCGAACCGAAAGGCGGATCGCAGTCCCAGACCATGTCGAACTCGTGCTCTCGTTCGGGACTGAAGGGAAAATCGAGATATCCCGAGCCCGGGGGCCTGGTTCGGATCTCCTCCTTGGCCCAGTCCTCTTCCTCCCAGAGCCGCCAATCGGCCGGCATGTCGATTTCCCGGGCGAGCTTGTCGACCATGACGCTGATCGGCTTGGTCATCAGATCGCCGAGGATTTCGGGATCTTCGACCCGCTTGTCGATCATGCCGCGGACATAGTCGAGTTCGAGCCCGTCCATGTCGTTGTAGAGCTTGGCCATGGTGAACACCAGGCACTCGTCGAGGAGCCGCCGGATCAGGCGCTTGCGCTCGATCTCGGCCGGGCTCTTGCCGGGGGCATGAGTCTTGACCTTGGTTTCGCCCCTGCCGCCCTTGCCGCCGCCGGTAATCCACACCTGCAGGGCGATGATCTGGCGCAGTTCGGCGGAGAGCATGGTGAAGATCACCCGCGGATCGCGGGTCGAAGTCGGACCCCTGAACCGGGGCAGCCGCGGCTCGGCCGGTTCGGCCGGTTCGGTGCGAGCGGGTTTCGGCCGGGCGGGCTCGGCCGCGGGTTGGGTCTGGACGGAAGGTTGTGCGACCGCCGCCACTTCGTCCGAGGGCGCCATGGCCGCTTGTTCCCGCTCAGCCAGTTCCCGGAGCGCTTCGGCATAAGTCGCGCGCGTCAGAACCATCCCCATCTCGGTCAGTTCGTCGAGGGTGCGCAACTGCCGCTCGGTTCGCGGATCGCCCGAACCCGCGGCCGGGCGATCGCCGACCGGAGCGGTCGCGGCTTGGTCGCCGGTGGCGTGATCGGGCGCGTCGCTCGGAATTTGTTCACTCCCTGGTCTGACGCCGGACACTGGCTGACCCCGCCACTCCCCGGCTCGGCTTCGTGCCGGTCACCTGGCAGGATTGATGTCGGACGATGAGAGGTTCTTACCTCATTGTCAAGCGGAATTTTCAGATCGCCTCGATTTCAGCCGATATCCGCCCTCCTGCGAGCGTGACGCGCAGTGCCTCAGGCCGGAACCGGCGCCGGCACCGGGCCGGTCGAAGCCGGAAGCGGTTCTCCGGGAGCAGCAAGGTTCCGAATCGACACGAAGCGCGCAAAGCGCCCCAAGGACACGAAGCCGGTCCTGGTCGGGCAGACGAGATCCACTGCGACCGAGAGGATACCTTCGTATCCTTGCTGCGCTTCGTGGACGCGCTCGCCCCGATGCAGGCGGCGACCTCCCGGGCCCACCGGCCAACCGCCTCACGGTGCCACCACGATCCCCCAGGGCAGCCTTCCGACAGGCACCGATTTCACCACCTCGAGCGCTCCCACGTCGATCACCGACATGTCGTTGCTGACGCCGTTGGTGGTGTAGAGCCGTTTCCCGTCGGCCGAGAAGGCGAGGTTCCACACCCGCTGGCCGACCAGCAGATATTTCTCGACGGCGAAACTCTGGGCGTCGATCACGGCGACCCGGTTGGCCGGGCCGAGGGCCACGAAGGCGCGCTTGCGGTCGTCGGTGAGCGCTATGCCCACCGGCTGGATCGATTCAGCGGGAACTCCCGGGATCTGGAAGCGGATCTTGGTCACGATCTGGTGGCTGGCAGCGTCGATCACCGAGACCGTGCCACCGACTTCGGCCGAGACCCAGATCTGGGCCGCATCCTTGGTCCATTTCGCCACGCGCGGACGGCTGTCGACCAGAACGTTGGCGACGACCTGGTGAGTCGCCGTGTCGATGAAATGCGCCATGCTCGTCGTCTCGGAGGTGTTCACCAGGATCTTGCCGTCGGGGCTGATGCCCATGCCCTCCGGCTCGACCCCGACCGCGATCTCCGAGACGATCCGGCCGGCGGCGATATCGAGGACCGAGACCATGTTGTCGTCTTCGTTCGAGACATAGAGAGTGGCACCGTCCGGGCTGAGCGTGAACAATTCCGGGTCGGGGCCGCTCGGCAGCGTCCGGGTCACCGTCAGGGTGGCGAGATCGAGGACTTCGATGTGATCGGCATCGCTGGTGCAGATATAGAGGCTCTTGGCGTCCTTGGAGAGCACGATGCCGCGCGGGCGGGCGCCGACCGGCACGGTCTTGACCACGGCCAAACTCTCGCCGTCGATCACCGTGACGGTATTGTCCTTCTCGTTGGAGACGAGCAGATGTTCGGCCCGGGCGCCGGAGACGAGGAGCAAGCAAGCGGCAGCAGCGGCGGCGCGGATCAGGGCATGCGGCATGACGTCTCCGGCCGATCGATGCCGAGCGTGTCGAGCTCGGAGACTTCGTGGAGGAACCCCGGCTGCGGCGAGACCGAGACGAGCGAGCGGGCATCGGCGAGCAGCACCGGCTGGCGCAGCTGCCCGTCCCAGGGCCGGAAGGTCAGGCGGGCGCCCTTGAAGGCGGCGAGTTCGAACGCCGGGTCGCGCAGGTAATCCCGGATCTTCGCGGGATCGGTGCTGCCGCTCCGGGTCGCGGCCTCGCCCAAGGCGCGGACCGCCATCCAGGCGCCGTAATCCCGGTCGGTCATCCAGCGTCCCGCCTGTTTGAGGAAACGGTTCTGCAGCTGAGTCCCGCCCCATTGCTCGAACGGCCGCGCCCAGGCCGTCGGCGTCAGCCCCTGCGTGCCGGCGACCGGCCGCGGATCGGTGGCGCGGTAGCCCAGATCGTCGCCGAAATTATCCGCCTCGTCGGCCACGACCAGCACGTCGTAGCTGATGCCCTGCGTAAAGCGGGCGACCTCGGCTTCGATGGCGTAATGGCCGGTATCGGTGCGGCGGGCACCGGGATCGTAGGTCCAGGGCTTGTCCTCGACGATTCTGATCTGGAATTTACGGGCCGAACGCCGAACGGCGTCGGCATAAGCCTGGTCGGCCGGCTCCGGGCCCGCGACCAGCAGGATCCGGCGCCATTGCTTGACCGCGAGATATTGCATCAAGGCGTCAGCCAGCATCGCCCGGCTCGGCAGCAGATGCAGGACATTGGGCCGGCAGTCTTCGGCCCGCAGCCTGTCGTCGGTCGAGGTGGCATCGAGGATCGCCGCCTCCCGGGCCTCGGGCAGATCGGCCAGCTGCAGCAGCAAGGCAGCCGGAAGATCGGTCACGAAATTCCGGTATCCGGCGGCGGCGAGGCGCTTGAAGGCAGCCAGCACGCCTTCGCCATCAGGCTCGATCGCCTCTTCCAGATGGTAGGTTTGCTGCAGAAAGCGGCCGGTCGTCTGGTTGTCGGCGAGCGCCAGGCGCGCACCCTGGAGGCCTTCGTCGGTCGGCGGCTGGTCGAGATAGCTCAGCGGCAGAGTGCGTTTGGCCGCGAGCCCGAGATAGGCGATATCGATCGTAGTCTGGGCGGCGGCCGGTGGAACCAGTGCTGCGAGGGCGATCACGGCGAGCGCCAGCCTGCACAAACCCGGCATCCTGCTCCCCCCTGCCGGCTCAGCCGAACTCTCGGAAACCCGGTGGGGATAATGCCCGCCTCGGTCCGGATTGGCCACAGGCGAGACGGGACGGCGAGCGTGCTACTTTAGACCAAGAGTCGGGGCTCATGCCGATCTCGACGCTGTCGCTCGGGCGAGAGCATCAGTAGGATCCCGGCTTTCCGGCAGGAGGCGGGGCGATGGGCATCGAGAGGTTGAGCGAGCATTGCTGCTTCGATGGACGCATGGGGTTCTATTCCCATTCTTCGCGAGCAACTGCAACCGCGATGCGGTTCGCCGTCTTCGTCCCGCCCCAGGCGGGCGTGCGCCCGGTTCCGGCGCTCTATTTTCTGGCCGGCCTCACCTGTACCGAAGAGACCTTCATGATCAAGGCCGGGGCCCAGCGCCTCGCCGCCGAGCTCGGCCTGATCCTGGTCGCCTGCGACACGAGCCCGCGCGGCCTCGGCCTGCCGGGCGAGGACGCTGATTGGGATTTCGGGACCGGCGCCGGTTTCTATCTCGACGCGACGGCCGAGCCGTGGTCCCGGCATTACCGCATGGCGAGCTATGTGAATTTCGAGCTGCCGGCGCTGATCGAATCGGAATTCCCGGCAGTGCCGGGCCTGCGCGGGATCTTCGGCCATTCGATGGGCGGCCATGGCGCGCTGGTCAGCGCCTTGCGCCGGCCGGAACTCTGGCAATCGGTCTCGGCCTTCGCGCCCATCGCCAATCCGGTCGCCGTCCCCTGGGGCGAGAAGGCGTTCGGACATTACCTGGGGCCGGACCGCAGCGCCTGGGCCGAATGGGATGCGAGCCTGCTCATGCGCCGGCGGCCCTATCCGGGTCCGATTCTGGTCGACCAGGGGACCGAGGACCAGTTCTCGGGCCGGCAGCTGCGTCCGGAAGCCCTGGAAAGTGCCGCCGCGATCTCCGGCCAGGCGCTGAGCCTGCGCCGCCAGCCGGGCTTCGACCACAGCTACTGGTTCATCCAGAGCTTCGTCGCCGATCATCTCGCCCATCATGCGCGCGAACTCGGAGTCTGAGGCGCGGCCCTAGGATCCCGGCATCGGCTCCGGATGGGCCTCGGCCAAGGGCAGGCCCGCACTTTCCCAGCCGTCGCTGCCGTCCGGATACCAATAGACCCGGCGATAGCCCCAACGCGCCGCCCGCTTGGCCGCGTTCCAGCTCATCCAGCAGCGGCTGAGGCAATAGAACACCAGGGGCCGAGACTTGTTTTCGGCCGTGGCCCGGGCGAGGCTGTCCTGGAACCAGTGCTCGAGGTCGGGCGCCAATTCACCGCGCCCGACATCGGGCAGCCAGAGACTCCCCGGAATGTCGCGGCGCGGCACCGGCATCCAGGGCTGGTCGGCGCGCATCGCCTCGGGCCGGCGCGGTGCCGGCAGGACGTCGACCAGAACCGGGCCGCCGCGCCCGAGCAGCGCCTTCAGCCTTCTGGTATGGATGACGTTCCCGCCCGCCACCGTGGCCGGCACCGGCGCCCGGTAGTCGTCGAGGCGATAGCCCTCGGGCTCGGGCACGCCGGCCTCGGCAGAACCGGTGAAGCCGATCAGGAGCGCCAGGAGAAACGCCTTAATCATCGCCCGCCCGTTTCGGCCGGCCGCGGCCGAGCACGCCGTCGGAGCGGGCCTTGAGATAGCCGTAGATGTCGTCGAGATAGAGGACCACGTCTTCCGTGGTGCCGAAGGACGGCATGACGTTGTTGGCCGACGTCGTCACGTTCTTGCGGCCGTCGATCACGATCTGGACGAACTGATCATGGTCGAGATGCTTCAGCGAATCGATCAGGCTGGGCGCGTAGGAACTCCCGGCCCCGTCGGGCCCGTGGCAGCGCAGGCACGATTCGCCATAGCGGCGATAGCCGTTATAGGTGCCCTGGTCGACGATGCTGTTTTCGACATGATAGGGCTTCGGCGCGTCCTCGGCGCGTGCGCCCGGGGGGCCGGCGAGGAGCAGGAGCGCCGTCGCGACGGCCTGGCGCCCGCGCTTCATCGGCCGATCAGATGCCATTACCCGGCACCTCGAAGCTCTGGGTGAAGGTCGCGTCGGCGCTGTCATGGACTTCGACGGTGATCGGCACCGGCGACTTGTCGGCGACGGCGAAGGTGATCGCCGGATCTTCGCTGAGCGAAATATCCGCCGCCAGATCGAAGACCAGGGCGTCGCCGCGGGTCACCTTGACGTCCTGGATGAAGCGCGCGGGCGTGTAGTTCCGGGTCAGCTGATCCATCTGCATGCCGTTGAAATTGGGGTGACTGATCAAGAGCTGGACCAGACCCGTTCCCTGGCCGGGCGGCCCCTCGCCCACTTGTTTGAGCTTCATCTGGCCGAGCCGCTCGAGCGCGAGTTTCGCGTCCTTGGTCGAGGGAGCGGAACAGCCGCCCGCGGCCTTGACGAATTTCTCGGCGACGAAGAGGCGGCCATCCTCGGTTTCCGCAACGGCGTGCATCAGCGTATAGGCATCGACCCGCACCCGCGTGCGCAGTTCCCGCGGATCGGCCGCCGGACCGAAATGAAAGGTGCCGGCCAGCGGCGAGGGGTTCTCGTCGATGATGACATAGAGAGTCTGGATTTTGGCCGGCCCCGGCAGATCGATCGTGATCGGCACCAGGGCGGCGTCGAGCGCCCGCGGCGGTGCGTCCAGCGTGATGATGCCGGCACCATCCTCGAGGCTGCGGTCGCCGAAGACGGCGTGCCGGAGATCCGACCACCGGGCCCGGCGGTCGCCGTCATCCTCTCCTGCTCGGGCGGCAGCGGTCGCGGCCAAGACTGCCAGTGCTGCGATCAGGACGATCCGTCTCATCGGTTTCCCTCCTGTCCTATTCCCATTCGAGTTCCTTGAACGCGACCGTCACGTTCCGCCCGTTGTAATCGTCGAAGAGCCGCCATTTGTCCCGCTCGCCCAGGCCGATTTGGGCGACGGCCGTCTCGATGTCGCCGCCCCGGGCGAGCAGTGCCCGGATCTCGGCGGCGAGCGTGCCGAAATAGCGCTCTTCATCGTCGGCTCCCGCTGGCCAGGGCACGATCGGCGGCCCGTGGCCGGGCACGGCACGGGTCGCCGGCAGCGCCTTCAGCCGCCCGAGCTCTTCCAGCCAGCCGGTCAGGCTGCCGTCGATCGCCGGAACGCGCTCGACGAACAGGAGATCGCCGGCCCAGAGCGTGCCGGTCTGGCGATCGAAGATGGTCAAGTCGTTGTCGGTATGGGCCGCGCCATGAGCCTGGAGATCGAGGATCCGGCCGCCCAGATCGAGCTCGGCCCGATCGCTCACCAGCAGGGACGGCATCACCCAATCTCCCGCCCGCTCCGTTCCGAGGATCTCGACCAGGCGCCGGCGATAATAGGCGCCGCGATCGACCAGTTCGCCGGCCAGGCGCTGATGGCCGACGAAGACCGGATGGTCGGGCAGGAAGGCGCTGCCGCCGAAAATATGGTCGGGATGGCCATGCGTCATCACGACATAGCGGATCGGCCGATCGGTTTCGGCCGCGATGGCGGCGCGCAGCCGCTCGCCGTCGCCGCGGCTGCCACCCGGATCGATCACCGCAACCGATTGGGGCCCGACGATGAAGCCGATATTGGCGATGGCGTCGTCGTTTTCCGCCGTCGCGTCCTCGAACAGCCCTTGGCGGACGAAGATGCCCGGCGACACTTCGGTCACGGCGACCGGCGGCGGCGAGGCTGCCGCGGCACTCGCCAGCAGCCAGGTCAGAACCGGGAACAGCAACAGCCGGCTCATGCCCGCTCCGTCGCCGAGGCGCCGATCCGGCGATAGACGAATTCCATCGACGGGTTGGCGGCGGCCTCGGCGATCGCCGCCTGCATGACCGCGTGATCGGGCGAGAGGGCGCAGGCCGGATCGGTCTTGCCGGCATCGCCGGCGAGCGCCAGCGCCTGGCAGCGGCAACCGCCCCAATCGATCTCGCGCCGCTCGCAGCTCCGGCACGGCTCCGCCATCCAGCCCGTCCCGCGATAGCGCTCGAACGCCGGCGAGTCCCGCCAGATCCGGGCCAAGCTCGAGGTTCGGACCGATGGAAAGTCGAGCCCCGAGAGAGTCTCGGCCGCGTGGCAGGGGAGAGCCTTGCCCGTGGGCGTCACATTGATGAAGCGCCGGCCCCAGCCGCCCATGCACGCCTTGGGGCGCTCGGCATGGTAATCCGGGACGACGTAGTCGATGACCATGCGGCCTTTGTGAGCGAGGCGGGCGGCGTCGACCGTCGCCGTCGCCGCATCGAGCTGAGCGCGGCTCGGCAGCAGGGCCGCGCGATTGACCAGGCCCCAGCCGTAATATTGGACATGGGCGATCTCGATCCGCTCGGCGGCGAATTCGGCGCCGAGGGCGATCATCGCCGGCAGACGCTCGACATTCCGGCGATGGATGACGAAATTCAAGGTCAGCGGCAGCCCGGCGCGGCGGACCAGTGCCGCCGCCGCGAACTTCTTCGCCTGGGCACCCGCCATGCCGCCGATCCGCTCGGCAGATTCCGTCTCCGCGTCCTGGAAGCTCAGCTGGACATGATCGAGCCCGGCCTCGACCAATGCGCCCAGAAGCCGCTCGTCGAGCAGCACGCCCGAGGTGATGAGATTGCTGTAGAGCTGGCGCTCGGCCGCCCGTGCCACCAGCTCGGGCAGATCGCGCCGGGCCGTCGGTTCGCCCCCGGAGAAATGCACCTGGAGCACGCCCAGATCGGCCGCCTCGCCGAGCACGCGCAGCCAATCCGCGGTCTCGAGCTCGCCTGCTGCACGTTCCAGCTCGAGCGGGTTGGAACAATAAGGGCATTGCAGCGGACAGCGATGGGTGAGCTCCGCCAGCAAGCCCATCGGCGGTGCCGGGGCACTCATAGGCGGATCGCCCCCTTATCCGCCAGATCGCCGAGCATGGCGGCAACGTCGGTTCGGATGAGATCGCGCGGCGCCTTGAACCGCTCGGCCAGAGTGTCGATGATGGCGCCCAGGGTCCGCGCACCGTCGACCAGCTTCAGAACTTCGACTGCGGTTTCGTCCGGCGCGAACAGCCGTTCGGGGGCGAGCAGCACCCAGCTCTGGCGCACGTCGTCGAACCGGAACTTGACGCCGCGGCCGAGCGTGGGAACGGCCTGCTCATCGGCAGCGTCGCTCATCGCCGGTCGTCCGGCACGAAAGCGCCGGGCGGGACGAGGCCGGGCTCGACATAGGCGAAATGGAGCGCATCCAGCATCGCCCAGAGCAGATCGCATTTGTAGCGCAAGGCGGCGAGCACCGCCTGCTGCTGCTCGACCGTCACCGCATGGGTGCGGACATAGGCCAGCGCGAAATCGGAATCGCGCGGCGCCTCGGTCAGGCGCGGGGTGAAATAGGCCAGCGTGTCGGATGTGACGAAGGCGTAGTTCGCGAGCATGCCGGCGACGCGCTCGGCGATGATCGCGGGCGCGAAGAGTTCGGTCAGCGAGGAGGCGATCGCTTCCAGCAGGCTCCGCTCGCGCACGAAGGCGACATAGGCGTCGACGGCGTAACGGGTGCCGGGGAGCAGGCCGGCAGTCGATTCGACGTAAGCCGGATCGAGCCCGACGCCTTCGGCGAGCTTCAGCCAGCGGGCGACGCCGCCGGTGCCGGGTGCGGTCCCGTCCTGATCGTCGAGCCGGCGGCGCCAGATCCGGCGCAGATCGGCAGTCGGCAGCCGCGCCAGCAGGCTCGCATCCTTCATCGGGATCCGGCTCTGATAATAATAGCGATTGAGCGCCCAGGCCTGAACCTGGCCGCGGTCGAGGGCACCGCTGTGCAGCAGCCGATGAAAGGGATGGAGATTGTGGTAGCGTTCCGCCCCGATCCCCCTCAGTGCGGCTTCGAGCGCGTCGGGCGAGAGCAGGCTGGCCGTCATGGCATCCCTTCCATTCCGGACTCGAGGCATACCGTCCCCTCTGCCGCGGCGCGGGGGAGCGGGGCCGAATCACCACGAATTATAGCCACAGAACGGTGCGATCGTCGAGAAACCGGCCCGACGGATCAGCCATGCCAGTCCCGTTGGAAACCCGGCTCCATCGCGCACCGAGAAACCCTGGCGGGGCGGGTGTCCCCGCCCCGCTCGGGTTTCCTGCCTGTTACAGCGTGGCGCAGGCGTAGCAGTTGATTTCCGCGCCGAGGGCGATTTCAGTGACGGTCGGAGTCTTCCAGCTCATCTCGTGTGCCTCCAATGGCCGATGATCGGGATCTCTACGGAGCCCGACCGCGAACCTCGCGCGATCGACGCCGATTGTCCCTGTGGCTGTATGAAGAGACGGCCATTCCCGCTCCCATGCAATAGGACTAAAGACGTATTGTCGACCGAGCGGCAGCTTTGAATGCTGAGTTGCGCAGTCCTCGACACGTCGCGCGCGACCGGACGGGTCGGGACGCCCGATCGGGCCGCGGAGGTGGAACGACCGATGCCGACGACGATGTTGCGAAGAGGCGGCTCCGATGCGGCCGAGCCTTGGGCGGCGGTCGGAGCACTGCATCGGCAGATCGGCGGGTCCGACCTCGCCTTCGTCCTGATCTTCTGCTCGCCTCATTATGACCGGACGGAATTGGCTTCGGCGATCCGCCATTTTTTCGCCGAGTGCCGCGTGTTCGGCTGCACCACGGCAGGCGAGATCACGCCCTTCGGCTATATCAGCGGCGGCCTCAGCGGCATCGGATTTCCCGCCGGCGATTTCGCGGTGACCGCGGCCCTGTTCCAGGGGCTCAAGACCTTCAAGATCGCGACGGCGATCGACGAAACCAGGCGTGCCATGGCGCTCCAGGCCGAAGGCTCCGCGGGCGGGCCGCCGCCGTCCGGCGACGCCTTCGCCCTGCTGCTGGTCGACGGCATGTCGCTGTGCGAAGAGCAGCTGGTCAGCGCCATCGGCAATACCTTGAACGGCACGCCGCTGGTCGGCGGCTCGGCCGGCGACGGCATGAATTTCAACTGCACCTTTGTGCTTCATGACGGGCGGTTCGTGGGCGACGCCGCGGTTCTGTTGCTGATTTCGACGCGGCGGCGCTTTTCCGTGTTCAAGACCGAGCATTTCGTGCCCACCGGGAACAAGATGGTCGTGACCGGCGCCGATCTCGACCAGCGCCGCGTCTACGAGATCAATGCCGAACCGGCGGCCGCGGAATATGCCCGGCTGGTCGGCCTCGCCGGGATGCCGCTCTCGCCCACGATCTTCGCCTCGCACCCGGTCATGGTCCGGGTCGGCGGCCAGTATCACGTGCGCGCGATCCAGAAGGTCAATCCCGACAACAGCCTGACCTTCTTCTGCGCGATCGACGAGGGCATCGTCCTGACCGCGGCCAAGGGCGTCGATATACTGGAAAATCTGAAGGATTTGTTCGGCCGCCTGCGCCGGGAAGTCGGCCGCCCGGATCTCATCATCGGCTGCGACTGCGTGCTGCGCAATCTGGAGATCGAGGAGCGGCAGCTGAAGGCGGCCGTCTCGGCTCTGTTCGTCGACCAGCATGTCGTGGGCTTCTGCACCTATGGCGAACAATATATGTCGATGCACATGAACCAGACCTTCACCGGCGTCATCATCGGTGCCTCGTGACGCTGCTCGACGCGACCGTCGCCGGCACCGCCCAGATCGCCGAGCTCCAGCGCAAGGTCGCCAAGCTGGAGCGGATCAACCAGGTGCTGATCGACCGGGTCGAGCGCAGCATGGACGGCCAGGGCTCGGCCTTCTCGCTGTTTCAGACGGCGATCGTGCTCGAAGCGCAGATTCAGGCCCGCACGCTGGCCCTGGAGCGGACTCTGGCCGATCTGGCGCAATCCTATCATCATGCGGCCCGTACCCAGGAACAGGCCGAGACGGCGCGGCTGCGCCTGCTCGCCGCGATCGAATCGATCAGCGAAGGCTTCGCGCTCTTCGATGCGGCCGATCGGCTGGTCCTGTTCAATCAGCGCTATTTGAGTTTCTGGCCGGGCATGGCCGAGCATATCGACATCGGCACGCCCTTCATCCGGATCGTGCATCTGGCGATCGAGCACAAATGCGTGCTCGACGCCTATCGCGATCCCGACGGCTGGATCGCCCGCCGGCTGCAGCAGCATGCCGGGAGCCTCGGGCCGTCGATCCATGCGTTGAGCGACGGGCGCTGGCTGCAAGTCAACGAGAAGCGGACCGGCGATGGCGGCATCGTCGGCATCTATACCGACATCACCAATCTGAAACGGGCGGAAACCCAGCAGCGCGAAGCCGAACTGGCGCGCAAGACCAATCTGCTCCAGGCCACCCTCGACAACATCGTCCAGGGCGTCGCCGTCTATGACGAGACTCTGGCGCTGGTCGCCTGGAACAACGAGTTCGTCCGTCTCCTCGATTTGCCGCCTGCTTGCGTGGCACCGGGGGCCCGGTTCGAGGATCTGTGCGACTTCAATCGGGCGCTCGGCCGCGGCGGCATCTGCGAGCTGGGCTTTCTCAACCCCGAACAAGGTGCGGTTCCGCTCGGGTTCGAGCAGGCCTGGCCCGGCGGCCGGATCCTCTATATCGACCGTAACCCGATGCCCGACGGCGGCTTCGTCCTGACATTCACCGACATCACCCGGCGCAAGCGCACTGAACAGGCGCTGCGCGACGGCGAGCGGCGGATCCGGCTGGTGACCGATGCGATGCCGGCGCTGATCGCCTATGTCGATGCCGAAGAGCGCTATCAATTCGTCAACGAGCCTTATCGGCAATGGCTCGATCGCCCGGTGGGCGCGATCCTCGGGCGCAAGATGGGCGATCTGCTGACGCCCGAGCATTACGACCGCCGCAAGGATTTCGTCGCGCGCGCGCTCGCCGGCGAAATCGTCGATTTCGAGGTCGAGCTCACGCCCTCGGGCGCCCCGGCCGCGCGCTACGGCCATGTCAGCTTCCTCCCCCATCTGGGCGAGGAGAAGCAGAGCCTGGGTTTCTTCACCCTGATGCAGGACATCACCGAGCGGCGCCGGGCCGATGCCGCGATCAAGGAGGCGAATGAGAGCCTGGAGCGGCGGGTGGCGGAGCGCACGGCCGACCTCACCCGCCTCAATGCCCAGCTGGAGCGCGAGATCGCCGAACGGCGCGAGATCGGCCGGGCCCTGCAGATCGCGAAAAGCGAGGCCGAACAGGCCAATATCGGCAAGACCCGGTTTCTGGCCGCGGCCAGCCACGATCTGCTCCAGCCGCTCAACGCTGCGCGCCTGTTCGTCTCGACTCTGGCCGATCTCGACCACCCGAAGCCGACCCGCGGCCTCATCGACAATATCGAGATCTCGCTCGGTACAGTCGAGGATCTGCTCGCCGCCCTCCTCGACATCTCCAAGCTCGATGCGGGTGCGGTCCAGCCCGAACTGGTCGATTTTCCGATCGCGAGCCTGCTCGGGCCCCTGGTGACCGAGCATCGGGCATTGGCCGAAGACAACGGCCTGGCGCTCCGCCACGTGCCCTCGCGGGCGATCGTGCGCAGCGACATCAGGCTGCTGCGCAGCATCGTCCAGAATTTCCTGTCGAACGCCATCCGCTATACCCGCCGCGGCCGGATCCTGCTCGGCTGCCGGCCCTGTCGGGCCGGGTTGAAGATCGAAGTCTGGGATACCGGCACCGGTATTCCAGCCGACAAGTTCGAGGAAATCTTCGAGGAATTCCGCCAGCTCGATACCAGCGACGCCCGCCGCGGCCGGGGCTTGGGCCTCGGCCTCGCAATCGTCAAGCGCGCCGCCAAGACCCTGGATCTGGCGATCGAGACCCGCTCGCGCCTGGACCGGGGCTCGGTCTTCTCGGTGACGGTGCCGCTCGGCGTCGATCCCGCGCCGAGCATCCGCCGCCCGGCCCAGCCCCGGGTCCTCCGCGCCTTCGCCGATCCGATGCTGCTGGTGATCGACGACCAGCACAGCATCCTCGCCGGCATGCAGGCGATGCTCGAAGGCTGGGGCTGCACCGCCGCCATCGCCGCCTCGGGCGACGAGGCGCTGGAGCTCCTGGAGCGACTGCCGCGTCGGCCCGATCTCGTCATCGCCGACTACCATCTGGCTGCCGGCACTACCGGCATCGGCGAAATCTGTCGGGTCAGGGGGGCGCTGGGGGTGCCGATCCCGGGGATCGTGATCACGGCGAACCAGACGCCGGCGGTGCAGATGCTGGTCGATGGGGCGGGGTTGCGGCTGTTGCGGAAGCCGCTCAATCCGGGGCAGTTGCGGGCGCTGTTGGCGCAGATGTTGGGGTGAGGGGGCTGCACTAAATGACCCGGAGCAACAAGACGCGAGTTTAGTGTGCCATCACAGTACCCTAATCGAATACGGTCCTGAAATCCGGCTGTAGCTTGTACTTAGCGGGGACAATCCGGAGGTGTTTTGCAAGCGGATGACGAGGATCGCGGGAAATCGGACCGAGAACGGTAAAGTTTCGCATCCCAACGCGGCAAACTCCTGTCCGCTGGAAACCAAAGGAGAATGGCTTGACCCAAATTGGCGCGTTGGGCCTCCATCGCTGCTCGACGCAGTCAATCGGAGCCGGGCTTCTCCCTCAATGTGCTGGCGGGGTGACGCTCACGATGTTGGGGTGAGGGGTTGGGGTTTGGTAAGGATTTGTGGAGAACGGTTTCCCGGTTCGGGCTGGGGTAGAGGAAGCGGGAAGATGGTTTGGGTAGTAGATAGCATCCGGTTCCGAGCCTGTCCGGGAATCTGTGTGTGAGGCATAACCGGCGCGAAGGAGCGTATTATGCCGAGCAGAGCGAAGAGAATTGATCGTGTTGTTGCCAAGCTGCCGTCGATCCCGAAGGAGTTGGTAGCGCA
>Ga0209274_10000091_pt1 | contig 82271 bp, 76 predicted proteins | sample HubBroMetageREF1_FD_188343 | JGI IMG/M metagenome (GOLD analysis project Ga0209274, IMG submission 188343) | Reference soil microbial communities from the Hubbard Brook experimental Forest, New Hampshire, USA - Hubbard Brook CCASE Soil... | ecosystem: Environmental > Terrestrial > Soil >...
CGGAACCTTTGGCGAAGATGGCACGATTCAAGGGCTGCTCGAATTGGCCGACATCGCTTATGTCGGCGCCGGCGTGCTGGGCTCGTCCGCGGGCATGGATAAAGACATTATGAAGTCTTTGTTCCGAGCCGCGGGACTGCCCATCGTGAAGCACGTGACCGTGTTGCGCAGTCAATTTGAGCGTGAGCCTAAGAAGGTGAAGAAGCTGGTCGAGACCAAGCTGAAGTATCCCGTCTTTGTGAAGCCGGCGAACCTGGGATCGTCGGTCGGCATCTCGAAGGCGCACGATGGCAAAGAACTGGGTCCTGCCATTGCGGAAGCGGCCAAGTTCGATCGCAAGATTGTGATTGAACAAGGCGCCGGCGGTAAGAAAAACAAGGCGCGTGAAATCGAGTGCGCGGTGCTCGGCAATGACAATCCCAAGGCTTCGGTTGCGGGAGAAATCATTCCCTGCAAAGAGTTCTACGACTACGACGCGAAGTATCTGGTGGAAGGGTCGGAGGCGGTAATCCCCGCGAAGATCACAAACGCGGAAATGAAAACGGTGCAGAGCCTCGCCATCGCAGCGTTTCAAGCGGTCGATTGCACGGGCCTCGCGCGCGTCGACTTTCTGATGGAGCCTGGTTCGCATAAGAAGTCACGCAAGATTTTCGTCAACGAGATCAACACTATGCCCGGCTTCACGGCCATCAGCATGTATCCGAAGATGTGGGTGGCATCGGGAGTGACTTACCCGGAGTTGATCGACCGGCTGATTCAGCTGGGCATGGAGCGGCATGAGGATAAGAAGCGGAACCAGTACAGCCGCTGAGGGTTCAGACTGGGCGAGGCGGCATCCTGTCAATTCCTCTGTATGATGATGAGCGAGGCATTTTAACGTCCCCCGCCATTTCTTGGGGACGAATCATTATTTTGCGAAATCAGGGCAGGCGTCCCCAACCGTCAATCAACCAGGAGAAATCGTGGCTCAAAATCATTACACCAGCAAGACCAAACGACGGCCCAAAAACAGCAAGCGCAAAGACTCGTCCGCGGCCACCATGGCAGCATTGCGCAAACTCGAAGCAGCAGCAAAAAAGTAAGTAGCGGGCAGGTGGTCGTGTGGCTGCTCGCATCAGGCGTGGAGCGAGTCAATGCAGTGTGGGATAGCGATTGTAACCACCTGATCACAACAACGATCCCGACTAGGAAGTGCTTGCTTACCTGCGACCAGATGCAATATCACTCTTTATGCGGTTGATAAACAGTTGAACGAAGACTCCCGAAATCAGGCAACAGAGAAATCCTATCCACAACCAGAGCGCATTTTTCCGTACCCCTCCAAGCCCAAGTACAAGAATGCTCAGAAGACTCATCACGGCAGTGAGAAAGGTTTTCAGTTTCATTCCACGGTCACGAGCGAGTCTGGGACGATAGTCAGCTAGCCACGGGAGAATGCTCGTTCCCCTTAACAAAATCTAGACCCAGCTGGGAGTCGAGTCAACGGTGGCGCGTGAAGTTGGATCAATTCTCAAGCTCGCGGTTCGCCGACTTGCCGCTATACTAACGATTGCCGAGTCACGGCTCTCCGGAGTAGGCATGTCGAGTCTCAAGGAATTTCAATGCGAGATTTGCGGGATCGTCAGTGAGAATCCGATTCATTGGTTTGTGATCGAGTGTGGAGATCAGAAGCTCGCCGTCATCAAGTGGGATTTGACTGCCGCCATGAGCGCAACCGCGCGCCATTATTGTGGTGAAGCTCACGCCCAGGTATTTATCAGCCGCTGGTTTGAATCCGTGTGTGTGCCGCGCAAACCGGCTCTCAAGATTGTTTGAATGAACAGCAAAGAATGAGCAACCAACGGCTGGAACGATTTCCTCCGCGCCTCGGCGGCAGTGAAATCGCACTTGACAGACCGCTTGGTCGGTTGTAGTCTTTTTCTGAAGTTTGCTCTTCATTGAGCAAATCGGAATTTCATGCAGAGTGGCTGAGGGACGAGCCCTAGGACGCCACGGCAACCGGATATAGATCATATATCTCTATCGCAGGTGCCAACTCTCGCCCGGTAACGGGGACCATGAGATTCGGGGTTGAGCGATTTTTTATGCGCACCCGAGCCTCTTTTCCCATTCGGAAAAGGGGTTTTGTCGTAACTGGGGTATTCTTACCCGGCTCGTCCCGCAGTCACGGAAAGAAGTTACGCAATGGAGACGAGCACGTACCAGCTCCGCTGCCGCGAATGCGGCAAGACTTGGGGCAACCAGCCATGCAGTATCTGCGAAGATTGTTTCTCGCCGCTCGAAGTCACCTACGATTACGATTCACTTCGCTCCAGCGTTTCGCGCGAAGTGTTTGGCTCGCGTGCGCCGAATATGTGGCGTTATCGCGAGTTGTTGCCGCTGCCGGCGGCGTATCAGCCCTCCCTCCCGGTTGGTTATACGCCGCTCGTCAGCGCGCCCCGGCTGGGCGACAAGATCGGATCGCGACGGCTCTTCGTCAAGAACGATGCCGTGTGTCTGCCCACCTTGAGCTTCAAAGATCGCGTGGTTGCGGTTGCTTTGGCGAACGCGCGCAGCTTTGGATTCGAGACGGTGGCTTGCTCTTCGACGGGCAATCTGGCGAATTCGGTGGCAGCGCAGGCGGCTCGCGAAGGGTTTAAGGCGTGGATTTTTATTCCTTCGGATTTGGAGCCGGCGAAGATTCTGGGCACGCAAGTTTACGGCGCGGAAGTGGTGCGCATCAACGGCAGCTACGATCACGTGAATCGTCTGTGCTCGCAGATCGCCGACGGGCGGCCATCCGGCGAACGTGGGTGGGGATTCGTGAACGTCAATCTTCGTCCGTATTACGCCGAGGGCTCGAAGACGGTCGGCTATGAAATTGCCGAGCAACTGGGCTGGCGCTTGCCCGATAACGTCGTGGTGCCGATGGCGGGCGGGTCGTTGATTACCAAAATCAAAAAGGCGTTCGATGAATTGATTCTGCTGAAGCTGGTCGATCCGAAGCCGGTGAAATTCTTTGGCGCCCAGGCTACCGGGTGCTCGCCGATTTCGACCGCGATCAAGCAGTACAGCAACGAGATTGAACCGCAGCGTCCGAAGACGATTGCGCGGTCGCTCGCGATCGGCAATCCGGCCGATGGACATTACGCGCTCAAGGCCATCACCAAGAGCGGCGGATGGGCGGAAGATATTTCGGATCCGGAAGTGGTGGAGTCGATTCAACTGCTGGCCGAAAGCGAAGGCATCTTCACCGAGACCGCGGGCGGCGTGACGGTGGGAGCGGCGCGCAAACTGATTCATCAGGATCGAATCCTTCCGGATGAGACGACCGTGCTCTGCATTACCGGCAACGGCCTCAAGACCACCGACGCGCTGGCGGATAAGTATCGAGGCGAAACAGCGATTGCTCCCAAGCTGGCGGAGTTCGAGGCGTATCTGGCGACGAAGGCGGCGGCGCTGCCGGCGGCGGATGCGGCGGTCGTGGGGAGTTAGATGACAGTCGTTAGTCGCTGGTCGTTGGTCGTTCGGTGGCCGCGAAAGCTCGCGGCAGTAGTGGTGGACTTTGCTAACGACTAACGACTAACGACGATCGACCAACGACCAACGACCAACGACCGAACCACGCATTTTCATTTGGGCATTCTTGCCCGGGAGGCTTTTTCTATGAGCATTACGGTTCAAATTCCTACGGCTTTGCGGCGACTTACTGCTGGAACTCCGCAAGTGGTCTGCTCGGCTGCCAATCTTGCTGAGCTGTTCTCGGAACTCGACTCACAGTTCCCCGACTTGAAGCGCCATTTGCGGGATGAAGCGGGAGAGACGCGGCGGTTCCTGAATATCTATGTGAATGAGGAAGATATTCGCTTCCTGGGCGGCGCTTCGTATTCGTTCCGGGACGGCGATGAGGTGCTGCTGGTGCCTTCGATCGCGGGCGGGGCGCGGTAGACATCGCTTGCCGACCGCTCGGAGCGCCCGCAATCCTCAGTTAGCGCAATCGCCAGTGTGACCGTCACCAACCCGATACGCAGGTTTCGGGATCCGAAGAATACCTTGCGCTATCCAAACTGAATTGCTGCAGCGATATCTCTGGCCCTCGCGGGTAGTAGGCTAAAGTCCGCTTGCCGTCGTCGGCATCGATTGTCAGCCGAACCTCCTTGGACGGATTGCCGAAGTTAAATGGCCAGCCAACCAGCTTTTGTCCGTCTCGCAGTCCGGCCTTAAACGCTTCGCTGCCCAGCTCGACACCTGACACCCTTTTGTCCGCGCTCTCGGTAGACCTCGGATCAAACCCGAGATCGAACTTCCAACTTGCTTCGACATAACTCTGAACGCAGGGCCCCAAGGCCGTTTTCGGAACTCGGATGCTGCCGCCCTGCTCGACATACCTTCGAAATTCCTTCCTCGAATCGCGATGAATGTAGGGGGAGCTGGCGCGGAAAACTCGCTTGTTGTCGAGGGCCATCGGTTGGCCGAGGTGAAGACGCTCGTACGCCGCGTTCTGAGCAACTAAGTCAAACATGAGATTGTCGAGCGATGATCTGCTTCCGGATTCACGGCGGATCGTGGCATCCAGCCACATCGCCAAAACAGCGCCACGCCTGTAATCGAGCTGGTTCAAAACCGAGTGATCCGCGGAGTGGCGTTGTATGAATTCCTGAAGCGAGATCTCCGTTCCCTCGTTCACCTCATAGTTGCGCAGCTTTTCGTTGACCGCCGCAACATATTCGGGGAACGATATCAGTCCGGCTCGCAAAAGCATCACATCCTGGTAGTAGGTGGTGAATCCCTCAAAGAACCATGAGATGGGATAGTCCGATCCGGGCCGGTATCCAATCTTGTGATCATTCCAGGTATGGAATGTCTCGTGGGCAATAGTCCCACGAACGATAGGCGTGATTGGGTCCAAACGCGAGAGATGCATCATGAAGGCATTCGTGAGGGCTGTACCCCCAGTCGACCCGTGGTCCTGACCGAGTGGAGTGACCGTGACGAGGAAATAGGGGAAGTCGTTGTCATGCCAAAATGTGCGCTCGAATTCGATGATCTTGCGCACCTGGCTGACCCACTCGTCATCCGTAAAGCTCCACTTGCCTCGGATTGCAAAGTTCAGCGCATTTCCGGAAATCTTCGTGTGGTAGACGCGGTAGTCTCCGCCAACGAAAAGGGAGTTCATTGCCTCGTGCCATCTGCCGTGAAATGATTGGCAACGATCATCTGTCCCAAAGGAGGTCGCCAAAGACCACGCCGAGGGAAGCTTCTGCCAGTCGAACTGAACGTCGATCACTCGGGAGCTGTCAATGTGGGGATGCACAAGCGAGGTTGTACCGATAATGTGAAAATAGTCTGGTGACAGATCGGCCCGAAACCTGGTGCCGCTGTCTAGAGGTCCATCCCAGTCCTTTACAAGCACGTAAGAAAGGCGAACCAGGGTGTTGGGCGGAAACCGCAACTCTTTCTCGGCTGGCGATATCGTGTCGGTCAGCGTGGTGTCAGGCGTCAGAGCCTTCAGATCCGTGATCGATTTCTCAGCGTGCTGCTGACCCGCCCACTGTGAGGGTAGCTCAAGGATTACCTTGCCTTTAGGTCCGCCCTCGAACTCAAGCGTCACCTGCATCGCCATCTTGTCTTTGATGAGAAGAGGTTCAAATGCGTACTTAAGAAAATTTGCCGATGATGACGCTGGGGAAATGCATTGACAGAAGCAGGCCGTGCAGGACAGAACGATCAACGTGCTCCAAGAGTGAAGTAGCCGCACTTGGTCTCCTTCCGCTCGTATACCGAACGCCCGCGGTCGGAATACTTGCAAGATAATCCCATCCCGCCAACATCGCCATTTCGCCAACTGGCACGGGCCTCTCTAGCGCGAAAAGGTCAGTGGTCGGTGAACATTGGATTACCAAACATATCCATGTCCGCCAGTCCCTATAATCTTCCGTAACCACTCTGGCGGCTCTTTCCGTGCTGCCGCCTTTTTTGCCTCATTCAACGCAGCCTCTTCTTCCTCTGGGGTCGCGCCGATTCCAAATGAAAAATCCGTCTCCTCGATGGTTTGGATGCGGCCGTCTGCGTACACCTGAAAAGGTTCCCTGAAAATCTGCCGCGCTTGAGAAAGCTTGGCGTTCAGGTCTTGATGAGACTCGCCTTTGCACAGAAACTTATTCCCCCGGTCGTGGTATGCGTCCAACCCAACGCTGATTAGTATCTTGGCCAGTTTGCGTATGAGCGCATCGCCGGCGATGGGACCGTAATGATCATTAAAAACCTTCATGAGGCGGACGTCGGCAAGGGCCACGAATGGACTGCATTTCCCCTGGTCAAACGCGTGACGGTTCGGCAATCCAGTGAGCTGGGAAATTAACGAAACACGCTTTACGGATTCAGCGACCTGCGCCGCCGGCAGGACCGGTCGATGAACCGAGATCGCAGCTTTCGCTTCTTCCAGGCTCGAAAAGATTCCGCTCGCGACCATGAAGGCGGCGAGAAAACCTGGGGAGCGGGAGATTCCGTGCTTGCAGTGGATCAAGATCCGTTGGCCTTGGTCGGTCTGTTCCTTCAGCCAAGCCAAAGCTTCGCGCAAATGCTCGGGAGAGATGACGCCTACGTCGGGCGCCGGAATCCACTTGTACGCCTTGCCGGGATGTTCCGCTGCCTGGTCTCGGCCCGGTGGATGGTAAGCGTCGGGGCCGCGAACGTTGAGGATGGCTGTGATTTTCTCTGGATTTTTGCGGACGAGTTGGTCTGCGTCGCGCTGGCCGCCGAGCCACAGGTTATTGACGATGCGGTGCATCATAACGATCGCCTTGGAAGCCGCCGCGGCGCTTTCCGTAGAACGCCTTAAGCCTCAGCGAGCTTATTGTATCTTCTGTTTATCTCCATACAATATTTGCCGCGCTCAGTCGTCTACATAGGTAGATGCACGCGGCGCTGAGAAAACAGTGGGCGATGGCGGAGCAGGACCAGCGAATCTCTGAGGCGATCAAGCGGGAGCAATCCCGGCTGCATAACTTCATACGGCGACGCGTGGCCGACCGCGAGGACGCGGAAGACATCCTGCAGGATGTGTTCTACGAACTCGTCGAAGCTTATCGCATGATGAAGCCGGTGGAGCAGGTTACGGCCTGGTTGTTCCGCGTGGCTCGCAATCGGATCACCGACCTGTTCCGCAAGAAAACTCGCGAGGCATTGAGAAGCGAGCCGGCTCCGATTACAGAGAACGGGGAAATGCTCCAGTTGGAAGAATTGCTTCCCTCGCCCGATGCGGGGCCGGAGGCACTTTACGCGCGGAGCGTGTTGCTCGAAGAACTGGAGGCTGCTCTCGATGAATTGCCGGAGGAGCAGCGCGAGGTATTTGTCGCTCATGAGTTGATGGGTTACAGCTTCAAGGAACTGGCGGCGGAAACTGGTCTGAGTGTGAACACGCTCCTCTCGCGCAAGCACTATGCGGTTCTTTACTTGCGTGAGCGGCTGCAGGCAATTCACGACGAATTTTTGAAGGCATGAGGTGAAGGGTATGAGAAGAGATTGGGCGGGTAGCGTGGTGAGCAGGATAGTGAAGTTCATGATGTTTGCCCTTATGTTTTTCTTCGTGTTTGTTCCGTTATTTGGCTACTTGGTGATGCGGCTGTGGAATTGGCTCATGCCGGGTTTGTTTGGCTGGCACCTGATCACCTTTTGGCAGGCGATAGGGATTTTGGTGCTTAGCAGGATACTTTTTGGCGGATTCCACGGCCGACACGGTGGCCGTGGGCACTGGCGGCACCGCATGAGGGAACGGTGGGAGCACATGACTCCCGAAGAGCGTGAGAAGTTCCGCCAGTCCATGGGCGGGCGCTGCGGGCCGTTTGCACCCCCCGCGGCGGAGCCGAAGAGCTGACGGCAAAGAGACTCCTGACGATGCCAGCCCTCCCTGTGTCGTATCCTCCTGGATTGAGTTCACCTGCGGATGTGCTATAATCTAACTAACTGGTTAATTATATGAGAACATCCGCGCGGCAGGGCGGGCGAGTCGCCCGCCTCCACACGAACGGACATCGGCTGGGAACTCGCGGACGGCCGGAGGAAAGCCGGGCTTCGATCATGAAGGCGGCGGTCGCGGAATTCGCCGAGCATGGGATCGCGGGGGCGCGGACGGATGCGATCGCGCGGGCGGCGCACGTCAACAAGGCGCTGCTTTATTACTACTTCAAAGACAAGGACGCATTGTACGAAGCCGTGCTCGACCAGGTGTTCAGCGGGCTGCGGGCGCGGGTGATGCCGGTGCTCGAAAGCAAATTGCCGCCACGGCAGAAGATGCTGGAATATGTGGGAACGTATTTCGATTACATCGCGGCCAATCCGCGGTTTCCACGGGTGGTGCAGAGCGAGTGGATGCGGTCGGGCGCGGGCAGGGCGCGCATGCAGCGGGTTGCGAAGGAATATTTTCGTCCCATCTTTGAAAAGCTGGCCGGGGTGCTGCGCGAGGGGATTCGGGCGGGGGAATTTCGGGCGGTGAATCCGATGGATTTTCTGCCATCGGTGGCGGCGGTGATTGTGTTTTACTTCACCGCGGCTCCGCTGATGAAGACGCTGATGAAAGTGGACCCGCTGTCGGTGAAGCGGATTCGGGAGCGGCGGGCGTTTGTGCTGGATTTCATTTCGGCGGCGCTGTTTCGGTGAACGCCGCCGGGACGCCGAGAACGGTCAGCTCCTAAAAGGAGCCTCTGATTTTGAGCGGGGCGCGGCATCGCTGGAGCGATGCCCTGATACGAAACGGGACATGGAGACGGACGATGAGTGCTCGGAATAAATTCCTGATTATTTTGGCGGTCATTCTGACGATTGCATCGGTGTATTACTTTTTTTCTACGCCGGGCGGGAAGGATCTGGTTTTGGTGGGAACGGTGGATGCTAACCAGATCGTGGTCAGTCCGCAGATTCAGGGGCGAATTCTTAAACTGCTGGTGGAAGAAGGAACGCAGGTGAAGCAGGGGGATCTGATTGCTTTGCTCGATCCGTCGGAGTTGGAGGCGGAAGAGCGCGCGGCGGCGGCAACCATTGCGAGCATGCGGTCGCAGATGAGCGCGAACGAGTACACCCGGAAATCGACGAAAGGATCAACCTCGAGCGACGTGTCGAATGCGCAGGCGAAGCTGCAATCGGCGCGTGCGCAACTGGCGCAGGCGGAAGCGACCTTGACGCGAGTGCAGAGCGACAGCCGGCGGACGATCGGATTGGCGCAGGCCGGTGTGGCATCCGATCAGGACCGCGTGCAGGCGGAGATGAATCTGAAGGCGCAAGAGGCGAGTGTGCAGTCGCTGAAGGAGCAGGTGACGGCGGCACAGGCGGATTTCGATTCGGCGATTGCGCGTACCAATCAGGCCACGGCGGCGCAAAGCACGGTGGAATCTACTCGGGCGCAGGTGGAGAACGCGACCGCGCAGATGAGGGAAGCGGAAGTACGGCTGGGATATACCAAGATTTATGCGCCGGTGACCGGAACCGTGTTGGTGCGCGCGGCGCGTGAAGGCGAAGTGGTGAATGCCGGGCAGGCGATTGTTACTGTCGTCGATTTCAGCGACACATGGGTGTTCGCGGCGATTCCGGAGACGGACGCCGATCATATTGGCATTGGAGACACGATGCGAGTGCGGCTTCCGGGCGGGACCGTAATTCCGGGGAAGGTTTTCTATAAGGCGGCTGAGGCGGATTTCGCTACCCAGCGGGATGTGGGGCGGCGGAAGCGGGATATTCGGACGATTGCTTTGAAGGTGCGGCTGGACAATCCGAAGGGGGCTTACGTGCCGGGGATGACGGCCGAGGTGCTGGTTAGTCCGCATCAGTTAAAGGGGAGTTAGGGAATTACTCAAGGTTCAGAGATAGAAGCTATGGCTGAAGAAGGTAAGACGACTAACGGAAACACCGCGAACGGTCTGGGTGTTGCTACGTCGGAACTTAGCCTGCGGGGCGCGGTTGCGGCGGATGCTCCTAATGCTATTGAAGTGAACCATATCGTGAAGCGATATGGAGAATTCCTGGCAGTGGACGACATCTCGTTTACGGTCAAGGAGGGGGAAATCTTCGGGCTGCTGGGGCCGAATGGAGCGGGGAAATCTACGCTGATCCGGATGATGACGACGCTGATTCCGATTTCGGGCGGTTCGGCGCGGGTTGCGGGACACGATGTGGCTCGCGATCCGGAGGCGGTGCGGCGGACGATTGGCGTGATTCCTCAGGCGCTGACCAGCGATCTGGATTTGACGGTGGAAGAGAATCTTAACATTTACGCTAAGTTGTATGACGTCCCTGCCAAGCAGCGCAAGGAAGCGATTGCCGAGTTACTGGAGACGGTCGATCTTACTAAGTGGCGGGGAGCGCAGACTAAGACACTATCGGGCGGAATGCGGCGGCGGTTGGAGATTGCTCGCGGGCTGGTGCATAGTCCTAAGATTTTCTTTCTCGACGAGCCTACTACCGGGCTTGATCCGGTGTCGCGCGTGGCGGTTTGGGAAATGCTTACTAACATCAAATCTAAGAGGCAACTTACTATTCTTATAACTACGCATTATATGGACGAGGCGGACCGGCTGTGCAACCGGATTGCGATTGTCGACCACGGGAAGCTGGTAGCGCTGGATACTCCAGAGGCGCTGAAGGCCAGCGTTCCGGGATCGAATGTGATTGAGGCGCAGTTCGAACATGCACCCGCCGATTGGGAAGAGCGGTTGCGGGGATTGCCGGGAGTCACATCGGTGCAGAATGTGAGCTCGGGGATGTTCCGAGTGCTGACGTCGAATGGGTCGGGCACGACTACGGACTTGGTGGAAATGGCGGTCGTGGCGGGGGTTCCCATGAAAACGCTTACCGTGCAGAACACTACTTTGGACGATGTGTTTGTCCATTACACGGGGCGGCAATTGCGCGATGAACTGGTAAAGGCGCATGCGTTTACGATGCCGGAAAGGCCGGGAGTGCAGCCATGAACCGGATGATGGCGATTATCGAACGCGAGATGCGGAAGTTTCTCCGGTCGCCGACGCTGATGATGGTGTCGATGGTGATGCCGCTGGTGCAGTTGATCGTCCTGGGGAATGCGTTTGGAGGAAAGATCCGCGACGCCAAGATGGGCGTGGTGGATGAGGACCATGGGACGCAGGCGGTCCGCATCGAGGAAGCGTTTGACGCCGTGCGGGCGAATATGCGGACGTTTGTCGCGATCCCGTACGACAACGAAGTGCAGGCGAGAGAGGACGTGCGCAACGGCAAGATTCAGGGCGCGGTGATTATTCCGGCGCAGTACTCGAAGATGGTTTACGAAAAGAATCATCCGCGGATTGCGCTGATTGTGGACAACAGCGACAACTTCATGAGTTCGACGCTCACGGACGAGATGAGCAGCTTGACGGACGCATTGAATCAGCCGGACGTCTCGCCGCGGCTGTTGCAGCAGACGGCGCTCGAGGTGGTGGAACTCTATCCATATATCGAGTACATGAAGTACCTGCTGCCGGGATCGATCGCGCTGGCGATATTTGTGTCGGCAATGATTGGTGGCGGGATCCTGTACATCGACGACAAGGCGCGCGGGGTGCATGAAGGATATTTGGCGACTCCGATCACGAAGTCGGAGCTGGTGTTTGGGTTGGTCGGTGCCAGTGCGATCAAGGCGGTGATGACCGGCATCGTTATTACGGTGATCGGATCGCTGATCGCCGGTGTGGGATCGATTTTGAGTCCGCCCACCATGCTGGGATTGCTGGGCATGGTGGTGGCAACGGCGCTGGCGTTCAACGGCATGATGTTTCTGATGATGGTGCGGGTGGAAGATCCGTTGGTGCCGCGCGCCACGTTTGGAATTCTGAACACGCTGCTGTTCTTCCCCAGCGGGTCGATCTATCCGGTGCAAGCGTTTCCCGCCTGGCTGCGAGCGATCGCCAAGGTCGATCCGTTTACCTATGCGGTGCATGGATTCAAGGCGCTTCTGCTGAAGGATGCAGGGCTGTGGGCGGTGGTTCCGGACATGATTTATCTGTCGATATTTGCGGCGGTGACGCTGGCGGCGGCGGTGCCGTTGTTCAAGCGGACGCTGTAGGGGAGGGCGGTCGTTGGTCGTTAGTCGTTCGCCTCCTCGCTTCTGGGCCTTGATACCAACCCTGAGCTGCACAAAGCGATGCCCCGATACGAACCTTGATCTGCGCTACGGGGCTTGCGGGGCTCTGAGGGTTCGTTCTGGGCGCTCGAATGGGATGGGGCGGGAAGAGTCGGTGGACAAGCGGAAGACCAGGTTGGTGGTGAGGGAGCGCGTCTTCGAACGAGGATCGTGATTGACATTGAGGCGGAGCCAGATGAAGCGGCCGATACGGCTGAGGCGGACTTGATCGGGACTTAGCCGGGTGGTGTAGCTGGAGGCGATGCGGGCCATTTCGGCGAGGTCGTTCATGGGTCCGAATTCCACTTCGCTCGGCCGGGGCAGATGGCGCAGGGCGTCGAGTTGGCGGGCGATACTTTTGCGACCGGCAACGCAGGGCTGGGTGCGGCAATCGAGAATTTTTTCGATGGCGAAGAGCGCGGCGTGGTCGACCCGCTCTCCAAAGGCGAGGTACAAGGTGTTGGTCGAGGCAACGTAGTTGAGGGGCAGCATCTGAAAGGCTTCGAGGATGGGAAGCGGAATGCTGCCGGCGGATTGGATGGTGGAGAGATCGTAGGAAGCAGCGACGGGGCATCCCCATTGCAGGGCGAGGGCGGTGGTGACTTCCTGTTCGGTGGCGAAGCCCAGCTTTTCGATCCATTCGCCGATTTTTCCGTGGCGGGCGCGGCGCTGGGCTTCGAGGGCGGCGCGAACTTCCAGGTAGGTGAGCTTGCCGCGAGCGACCATGAGAAGCCCGAGCGGAATGCGGTTGGGGGGCGGCGGCGATGGAACCATGATGCGCAGGCGCGAGAGCTGGCCGAGCAGCGCGGTCTCCAGACATTGGGGCCGGCAGTAGAAGACGCCTTGCAGGAGGGTTCCCGAGGGGCGGTGACGTTTGCGGAAGCGCTGCCAGAACGATTGCGGGCCGACGCAGGAGGCGAGTGCGCAAGCAGGCTCCGCGGATTCGGGGCGGCGGCGCTTGAGCCAGTTGAAGGACCAGGTTCGCGGGTTGAGAAACTTTTTCATGGGGCAATCCTTCTTGTGGCGAATCTAGAGCTGCTTGCGGCGAATCTGCGTTGGCAAAAGACAACGGCCGAGCAGCGCTCGGTTTGGACGGGCGAGGGCGCCCGTCTCTCCACCAACGAAGATCAACCGGGAGTTCCGGCGGACGGCGCGGGATCGACGACGTCGGTAACCCGCAATCCGTATTTGCCGTCGACCACGACGACTTCTCCCTGGGCTATGAGGCGGCCGTCAAGCAGAAGATCCACGGGCGACTGCAGAGCGTTGTCGAGTTCAACAACGACTCCAGCGCTGAGGCCGAGTATGTCGCGCAGCGGCATGCGGCGGGTTCCGAAGCGAAGTTTGACGTCGAGGCCGACATCCATGAGGCGGCGGTAACTGGCGTTGGGCGGCGGCTCGGTCGAAAACGGAGACGACATTGACGACGAAGCTTGCGATGAGTTTGGCGAGGACTGCGCTCGCGCCGGGAGCGCGGCGGCCAGGGCAGGGCTGATGCGAATTTCGATGGCGATCGGAGTACCGCCGCCGGCTTCATGCCTGGTTTGCAGGCAGACGATGGCGTCCGAGGACCAGGAGGGCGCGGCGGTGGCGGAGAGAGAAAGCTTAACTGCGCCGCCGGCGGCCGCCGCGAGAGCGGTGCCGGCCAGGCCGGCGATTTGGCGCAGGAGCTCTTCGAGGGCGTCCTTGTTTTCGGAAGAGATGTTTTCGGGGGTGATATTTGCGGCGGCAGTGTTTTCGCCGGCGGGTTCGGTTTCGCCGAGGAACTTCCGGGCGAGACGGGTAGCGGAGGCGGCCGGAACACGCAAGGCCATCTCGCCGTGGACGGCGCCTCCGGCGACAACCGTGTACCACAGATCGGAAGCGGAGGCGGCCAGAGGCTGGGGAGAGATTTCGAAGGTGGTGGAAACCTTTCCGGGGTCCTCTCCCGAAACGTTTCCGGAGATTTGGGAGAGCACGTTCTGGAAACAGGTTTTCCAGGCTTCGCACCAGTCTTGGAGTTCGGGGCGGAGTTCACTGTGAAGTTCCGCGCGAATTTCGGGGGCCGGGTTCGGGGCGGGAGCGTCGGGAATGCCGGTCATAGCTTACCTCGGATGGAAATCGGAGCTTCAAGGGAGACGACACGGGCGGCGCGGCGGGAGCTGACACGAACCGGGACGGCCGAGCACAGCCAGACATCCTCCACCAGCAGGATGGCTTGCGCGGCGGCAGGCCTGGAGAAAGGAAGCACCTGGCCGGGAGCGAGATCGGTGATGTTCTGTAATGGCACGTGCAGACCCGGCATGGAGAGTTCGACGGGGAAAAAGCAGTTGAGCAGTTTGCTCTGAAGCTGGTGGCGGGCCTGGAGCGAAGTTCGGGGACGTTGGTAGCTGAAGTCGGCCGAAATTTTTCTAAGCAAGGCGTTGGAAACCACGGCGGGAATGGCGAGGTTCAGGGTGCCGCGGGCTTGCAACATTTTGACTTCGAAGCTGAGGCAAAGATTTTTTTCTTCGAGTGGCATGAGGCTCTGGGTTTGCGAGAGCCGCTGCCGCGCGCCGAAATTAAATTCGAGCGCAATCGCCTGCCAGGCGCTTTGCAGCTCACGGCAGGCGATGCCGACGATGCCCGCGAGAACCTGGTCTTCGATCTCCGTGGTGTCGCGGGTGATCGCTCCGCTCGCACCTTCCCCTCCAAGCAGGAGGTCGACGATGGGGAAGGCGATGTCGAGATCGAGCTGGAGCACAGCCGTGGCGCCGACCGGTTTGAGATCGATGGAGGCGAGGTAGGCTTTTTCCGGGAGGCGCTCCAGGAACTCGATGAAGGTGAGATGCTCGGCGGAAACCAGGCTGCAATCGAAAATGATGCGGAGGTAGCCGCCGACGGCGGTGGTGAGATTGCGGGCAAAGAGTTCGTGAAGTTGGTTGATGGCGCGCAACTGCTCGCGCCCGATCTGTCCGGCCTGGCGGATATTCCAGGGCTGGACGACGGGGCCAGAGGCAACGGTTGGGCCCGAGGCAGCGACGGGGGCATTGTCGCTGCGCGCCTTTCGTACCATAGCGTCAATTTCCTGCTGGTTGAGAACTTTTTCCATGCGTCCTCCGGTCGGGTAGGAATTTCAAGTATTGAAACACTTTGGCAGGGCCCATACGCTAGGGGGCTCCTGCGGATTTGGCTCTGGCTTCGGGAGGGCCGGGCACGGTCAGGAAGTTGAGCCGGGCGCGCAGCCGAACCATGGCCAGAGAATGAATTTGGGAAACCCGCGATTCACCGATGCCGAGCGCGGCCCCAACTTCCTTCATGGTGAGTTCTTCATAGTAGTAAAGCGCGAGAACTCGCTGTTCTTTCTCCGGCAATTCAGAAATGGCTTCCGCCAGCAGATGTTTCATTTCCGAACGCAGGCATTGGAAGTAAGGTGTCTCTTCCGGTTTGGAGGGGATGGAGTCGGTGAGGTCTTCTTCTTTGTGGTCGCGCGAATACTCGACCCGCAGGCTGCCGAGTTCGAGGCCGTCGAGTTCGGCCAGCAGGGATTGCAGCTGGTGCAGGTCAATCCCCATCTCCTGAGCGATTTCATTTTCGTTGGGCGCGCGTCCAAGCTTGCCCGAAAGCTGGCAGTAGGTGGCATCGACGAGACGGCCTTTGCGGCGCAATTCACGCGGGCTCCAGTCGAGTTCGCGGAGACTGTCGAGGATGGCGCCGCGGATGCGAAACTTGGCATAAGAACTGAACTGCACTTGCTTGGACAGATCGAACTTGTTGAGAGCGTCGATCAGTCCAACGACGCCGGCATGGACCAAGTCTTCGAAAGGTACGTGGCGGGGCAGCCGCTCGTGAATGCGGCGGGCGATGTAGCGGACCTGGGGAAGCTGTTCCATTAGGATGCGCTCACGTTCGGCATCGGTCTGGACGCGTTGATAGGCTTCGGCGGCTTGTTTGGTCACGGGCTGGCCTGCTTTCGTGAATCTGGTCGTTGGTCGTTAGTCGATGGTCGTTGGTGGTTAGTAGTCGTCGGTGGTTAGTCGTATTAGTCAGTCGTTAGTCGTTTTGTACGCTACTTATTGCGCCGCATCCAATACGCCGAACGACGATCGACTAACGACCATTGAGTTACACGGAGGGACGCCAACTCTTTCATCGCACTTCCCTTCATCGCACCGTGCCCAGCGACTGCACCGAAACCATGGGAGGAATTTCAAGGGGAGAGAGCACTACTATTTTGGGGAGAAAGGGCTCGAGCAAGCGGCGCAGATGAAAGCGCGCGGGGGTCGAGCAGAGCAGGATGGGCGCGGTCTGCGCGACTTGATCTCCCGCCAGTTGACGCAAGCCATCGAGAATGCGGCGGACAAATGAGGGCTGCAACCCGGATTGCAATCCGGCGCCGGTCGAGGGCGGCGCTTGCGGGTTGAAGGCGCGGCCGAGTTCCTCTTCGAGTGCGTGATCGAGAGTGAGCACGCGCAGGCCGCCGTCGTCGGAAAGCAGGGGACGGACCAGGGCGCGGCCGATCGCCTGACGGGCAGCCTCGACCAGCAGGACTGGATGTTTGTTGATGGCGGAAGCGTCGATCAGGGTCTCAAGGATGGTGGCGAGGTCGCGAATCGAAACCTGCTCGCGCAGCAGTTGCTGCAAGACTTTTTGCACTTCGCCGAGGCTGAGAATTTTGGGAACCAGTTCTTCGATGAGTTTGGGATGGCTTTCACTGAGGCGATCGAGCAGGCGTTTGGTCTCCTGGCGAGTCAGCAGCTCGTAAGCATGCTGGCGGATGATTTCAGCGAGGTGCGTGGATAGAACGGAAGTCTGATCGACGACGGCGTAGCCGGAGGTAAGCGCCTGGGACTCGAGGGCGCGGGCGATCCAGAGGGCGGCGACGCCGAAAGCGGGCTCGCGGGTGGCGGTTCCAGCAAGCGCGGGCGGCTTAAGTTCGGAACTGATGGCGAGGACCTTATCTTCGAGCATTTCCCAGCGCGCGATCTCGACGCCGCGCAGGGAGATAACATATTCGCGCGGCTTGAGGCGAACGTTGTCGGTGATATGCACGGGCGGAACGATGAAGCCAAGTTGCACGGCGAGCGAACTGCGCAGCGCTTTGACGCGGGCGAGCAGCTGTCCGCCTTGCGCGACGTCGACCAGGTTGACGAGCGCATAGCCGACTTCAAGCGAGAGCTCGTCGAGCTTGAGCAAGTCTTCGATGGAATCGGCCTTGCCGGCTTTCTTGTCTTTTCCGCCGGCAGCGGGCAAAGCTCCGGGATCGGCCACCGGGTCGATGTCCTTGCCGTCTTTGTCCTTGACGGGTTTCGGCAGGCGGGCAGCGAGCAGGCCAACCACGCCGGCGATGGCGAGAAAGGAAAATTTCGGCAGTCCGGGAATGCAAGCGAGCGCGACCATGACTCCGGCCGCGATTTGGAGGGAGCGGCGGCGGGACAGAAGCTGGGTACCGAGATCGGAGGAGAGAGTGGCGCTTGAAGACGCTCGGGTAACGACCATGCCGCCGGCCATCGAAACCAGAAGCGACGGGATCATGGTGACCAGGCCGTCGCCGACGGTAAGCACGGTGTAGGTCCGGAGCGCTTCGCGAAAAGGAATGTCGAGCTGAAAGACTCCAATCAGGAAGCCGGCAAGAATGTTGATGACGGTGATGAGGATGGTGGCGATGGAGTCGCGCTGGTTGAAGCGGGCGGCGCCGTCCATGGCGCCGTAGAATTCGGCTTCGCGGGCAGTCTGTTCGCGGCGGGCGCGGGCCTGGTGTTCGTCGATGAGTCCGGCATTGAGATCGGCATCGATCGCCATCTGCTTGCCGGGGAGAGCATCGAGGGTGAAGCGGGCGGTGACTTCAGCGGTGCGCACAGCGCCGTGCGCGACCACGATGTACTGGATGGCAATGAGGGCGATGAAGAGAACGAATCCGACAACGTAGTTGCCGCCGACAACGAATTGGCCGAAAGCCTCAATGACGCGACCGGCGGCGCCTGCTCCTTCATTGCCGTGAAGCAGAATGCGGCGGCTCGAGGCAAGATTTAGCGACAAGCGAAACAGAGTGAGCAGAAGCAGGAGGCTGGGAAAGACGGAGAACTGCGACGGCCGCAGAATTTGAAGAGCGGAAAGCAGAACCAGCACGGAAGCGGCAAAGCTGGTGGCAAGGAGAAGATCGAGCACCATCGCCGGCAACGGCACCAGCATGACAAAGACCAGGCTGACCGCCGCGATGGGGACAATCCACTCGATGAACTGGTTGCGGGAAAGAGGTCCGGGACTGACGGCGGCGGCAGGCATTAGCGGCCTCCTCTTTCTTTGGAACTGGAACTGGCTCCGGCGGCTCCGGCGGCGGCATTAGCGGCGGCGAGGGCGCGAGCTTCGGCGCGGTACACGGCGGCCAGGATTTCGGCAATGACGGCATAGAGATTCGGGGGAACGCGTTGTCCGACCTCGACGGTGCGGTAGAGGGTGTGCGCAAGCGGCGGATTCTCGACCATGGGAATGCCCTGCCAGCGAGCGATTTCCCTCATCTGGGCGGCGAACAGGTTGCGTCCCTTGGCAACGACGACGGGCGCGGGCATATCGGGGCGATATTCGAGCGCGATGGCGTATTCGGTGGGGTTGGTGATGACGACGGCGGCGCGTTTGGTGTCGTCGAGCATTTTGCGGCGGCGCATCTGGCGCTGCAGGCGGCGGATGCGGCCTTTGATGATGGGATTGCCTTCGGTTTCCTTGTATTCGTCTTTCATTTCCTGGCGGCTCATGCGTAATTCGCTCGACAGGTGCTGGCGCTCGAAGAAGTAGTCGATTACCGACCAGACGAGGAGAACGAGCGCCGATTTCCATGCGATTTCAAAGATGCGGCCGGCGGCAAAGCCGAGCATGCCGCGCGACGACAGCGTGGAAAGTGCCATGAGCGAAGGCCAGTCGCGGCGCAGGCAGACGACGGCGACATAGGTGACGGCGATGGCGGGCAGCAGCGATTTAATCAGTCCGCGGAGCGCGGTGATGGAGAGCAGTTGTTTCAGCTTGGCGGCGGGGCTGATGCGGGAGGCGGTCGGCAGGAGCGATGTGGGAGCGAAGACGAGACCTCCCTGCGCCAGGGCGGAGGCGAGCGCGATGGTCCATCCCAAACCGAGCGCGACGGCGGTAGCGACAAAGAGTCCGGAGTGGGTCAGGAACGGAGTCGGCGCTTCCATCCGGAGGTTGCCAGAGACGGCTGCCTCCAGGCAGTCATGATAGAAGCCGCGCCAAGCAAGGGGAAAGCTTGACATCAGGGCGAAGAGCACGAAGACGGCGGCCATGCCGGAAGCGGCGCCGATAAGATCGCGGCTGCGCGCGACCTGGCCCTTCTCGCGGGCTTTTTCGCGGCGCCGCGGAGTTGCTTGTTCGGTCTGGTTGGATTCGGGCATGGACGGTCGTTAGTCGTTGTGGTTAGTCGTTAGTCGTTGGTCGTTGGTCGTTAGTCGTTGTGGTTAGTCGTTAGTCGTTGGCTAGCGCGCCAGTTTCAAAATCCTTTCTGAAGCATCGAGCGCTCTTCCGAAGCGGGCGTCGAAGAAGCGCGGCCAGTACGCGACCGCGCCCGAGAGCAACGCCAGGCCGAGCAGGTTCTTGATCGAGATCCCCACAAACAGGACGGGCAATTGCGGCGAAGCTTTGCCGATAAAACCGAGCGCGACATCGGCAAACAAGCTCGCGACCAGGACCGGCGCGGCAATCTGCAATCCGGACACAAACATGCTGGCGGAGAATTTAAAAAGCGCGTCGACCGCCGGCCAGGTCAGGGAAAAATGGCCGGGCGGCAGATAGTCGAAGCTGCGGGCCAGTCCGCGCAACAACCAGTGCGGAACGCTGAGCTGAATGAAGAGCAAAAGCACAATCAGTTCGTAGAAGGTGGAGAGCACGGCGGAGTCGGCCTGGCTGTTGTCGGGATTGACGATGCTGGCCAGTGAATATCCCATCTGCACACCGCAGATCTGGCCGGCAATCTGTCCCGCTTCGAAGATGAGTTGGAGGGTGAGTCCGAGGAAAAACCCGATGGCGAATTCGCCGAGTAAAAGCACGACCAGCGCGGGAGCGGTGAGGACCGGGGTTACGGGAACCAGCGGCGCGAGAAATAAAGTGAGAAGAAAGGCGAAACCAAGCTTGATGCGCGGCGGAACGGCGGCGCTGCCGAGGAACGGCGCGACCACGAGCAGACCGGTAACCCGCGAACCGGCAATCATCCAGGCGGCCAGGGTGCGCTCGAGCGGCAGGCCAAAGGGCATCGTGATGGGCAGTTGAAGCACAATCACCTCAGAAGGCAGCGGACATCTCGGGCCACGAATGCATTGATGAATTCCGGTCTCCGGTAAGAATCGGAATGTCGCGACCTCCGAGAGCGTGCCTGAGAATTCAGTAGTCCCTCCGGGACTTGAATCATTCTTCTTCAATTCCCCCAGCGCTGAAGCGCTGGGCTAAGCTCGGTCGCCCCTCCGGGGCTAAGATTCTCAGCGCACAAACGGGTGAAAGTCGGACCACAGGCCGATGGTGAAGAACATCAGCTTGCGCAGCATCCAGGGAAAGAACAGCAGGATGGCCGCCGCCATTGCCGCCAGGCGCGGGACGTGGGAGAGGGTCTGATCCTGCAGGGAAGTCAGCACCTGCGCGACGTTGACGAGCAGGCTGACGGCGACGGCGATCAGGAGCAGCGGCGCTCCGATGAGCAGAGCCATCTGCAGCGTGTGGCGAAACAGGGCAACAACTTGTTCGGTTCCCATAAGCGCCTTTCGTTTTCAGTTTCTGGTTCAGATTCAGGTTCACGAAAAACTCCGCATCAGGGAACCAATCAGCAGGTTCCATCCGTCGACGACGACGAACAAGATGATTTTGAGCGGGGTGGAGATGATGACCGGAGGCAGTTGCATCATGCCAATCGAGGTGGTGACGGCGGCGGTCACCATGTCGATGACCAGAAACGGGAAAAAGAGCGCGGCCCCGATACGAAACCCGGCCTGCAGTTCGCTGAGCAGATAGGCGGGCGCGACGATGCGCATGCCGAGATCCTCGGGGCGCACGGGACGCGGCTCGTGCGCCAGTTCAACGAAGAGCGCAAGATCTTTTTCGCGGGCATATTTGAGCATGAAGTGGCGCATGGGAATGATGGCGCGATCGATCGCGGCCATCATGGTTATCTGCCCCGCATCGAGGGGAACGACGGCGTCGTCATAGATAGCAGCGCCGACCGGCTGCATGAGGAAGAAAGTGAGGATGAGGGAGAGTCCGATGAGCGTCTGATTGCTGGGCGTGGTCTGGGTGCCGAGCGCCTGACGGAGAAAATGAAAGACGATGAGCAGGCGCACGAAGGGCGTCATCGAGAGCACGATGGCGGGAATCAAGGTCAGCAGGGTGAGTAGTAAAACGATGTTCCAGGGCGCGGAACTGCCGGGCGCGGCACCGGGCAGAAGGCCGGGCAGCGAAAGTCCGGACGCGGGCGCCGCCCGTGCCCAGAGTGGCGCGGCCGCGGCAAACAGGAGGACAACGAGGCCGCAGATTCGTGAGCGCGAGCTTTTGAGCGGCAAGAAAAGCAAGGCCCGCATCAACTTTTTTCTCTTTCTCCGGCATTTTCAGCGGCGGCGGATTCGTCCGCCAAGTGCGCCAGCAGGGTAACTGCGGAGGGGCTGGAGCCGATCAGAAAACGCTGGCGCTCGAACTGGATGACGGAAACAAAACGACGGTCGCCGAGGCCAACAGTTTCGCGGATGGAAAGCGTCTTGCGCTGGCTGCGGGCACGGCCGACCAGTAACTTCCAAGTCAGCGATTTCCAAGTCCCTGATTTCCACGTCAATGATCTCCAGATTGCGGAGCGACGGAAAACTTCGAGGCGGGCAGCGGCGAGCGCAAGAAAGCGCGATGCGGCTGGCAAAGCGGCGGTCGGGATTTGGGTTGCGGTGAGTTCCATCCGCGGCAACGTCAATTGCTCTCCCTTCCATCCAATCCAGCCCCTGAAGGGGCATCTGTTTTCGACCAACATTCGGTATCGCTAAAGCGATACCCTGATACGAAGCACCGGTTTTCTCCCGCCATCGTTTTTCAGCATCCGCCGTCACTTTGCGGGTTTCGTCTAGGCCAACTCCGTCAGGCGCACGGCGAGGCGGTTCTGCACGATTTCAAATTCGCTCCAGGCAATCAATTCCCCGTTCACGCGCAAGGGAACGTCTTGCCCGACGGTCCAGCGGCTGGCGATGATGCGTCCCGGCTGCAGATGCACCAGGTCGGCGACGGTGAACCCGGGCACGGAGATTTCGGCCGTGAGCAGGCAAGGTAGAGCTTCGACGCGCACCCATCTTTCGGCCAGAAGATCGGCCTGAGGAGCGGCAGGGGGAGCGGCGGGCTTGGGTTCGGCGGCGGCGGCCATTACATTTGCACCATTTGCTCTTCGATCAGTTGCATCTGGACTTCGTACATTTGAGTTTTTTACGCCCCGACTTTTTTACGTTCCGGACTGCTTACATCCGGACTTCTTACATTTGGCTTCTTACATCTGGACCAGAAACTCGGTGAAGTAGACATTTTCGACCGCGAGCTGAGGCACGCGCTCCTGCAAGGCCTTCAGCAGTTCGTCCTTGAGCTGGCGCTTGCCTTCGGCCTTGAACAAGCCTTCGGGCTGCGCCGTGGCCAGCACGGAGAGGATGGTGTCGCGTACGAGCGCCGTGGGCACGGCTTCCGGCTGGTTGTGCGGAAGCGCATGCGCCAATCCGAGCGTGATGGCGACACGGAGGTAAGCGCGCTGGCCGGAGCCGGAGAGATTGACCACAAAAGTCTCCAGGGCAAGGGTCGGCTCGACAGCGCCTTCGGCGGCACTGGTCGAGGGCCCGGGGCGCAACCAGACGAAAATGCCGGCTCCAGCCAGCACCAGCACGAGCACCACCGCCGGCCACTTCTTCTTCTTTTTCTTGGAAGGGTTTTCACGCGCGGCATCTGGCTGCACATCCGGCATATTGCCGATGTGTGCAAGCCGCGTGCCGCGGTTCACCTGCGGACGACCCAAAGGGCGATAAAGAAAAGCGGTTGGAATCAGACGATTGGTGGAATGGGGACCAAGGGCGACGCGACGGCGCACCTCTTCTGGGAGCGCTCTCATGAGAATGTTCAGAGAAACGCTGTCCGGTTTCGCTCACCCCCTGAAGGGGCCTTTCTTGAAAAGCGGATTTTGGCATCGCTAAAGCGATGCCCTGATACGAATCTCTTATGTTTCCGCCGTTGGTGAAGCGAGAGCGCTTTGTGCTCGGCTGGGACGGGCGAGGACGCCCGTCCCCACACGAGCTTTCTTGCTTGCCTCTGCCGGGTTACTGTTTCAGCGCGATGGTGTCCTGCTCGATCTGATCGAAGGTGGTGATGACGCGAGCGTTGGCTTCATAGCTGCGCTGCGCCACGATGAGGTTTGCGAACTCGGTGGCGATGTCGACGTTGGATGCTTCGAGAGAGCCGCCGGTGATGCTGCCGAGTCCGCCGCTGGTAGGCGAGCCGACGGTGGGCTGACCCGAAGCGAGGGTGGGGGAATAAGTGTTGTCGCCGTTGCGCGAGAGGCCCTGCTCGTCGGCGAAGCTGGCGAGTGCGATCTGTCCCAGGGTAGCGGTGGTTCCGTTGCTGAAGGATCCGCTGATGGTGCCATCGGAACCGATGGCGAAACTCTGAAGGGTGCCGCTACTGGCGCCATCCTGCTGAATGTTGGTGGTGCTGCTGGGGGACGCGGTTTGCGTGACCAAGCCCGTGCCAGCTGCGTCATAGAGGTTCCAGGTAAAGGTTAGTGGATTGGCGCCGTCGGCAAAAACGGATCCGCCGGGCGGAACGCCGATCGTGGGGTTGGTGGTAGAGGCGCCGCCGCCGGTAGGAGCGATACTTTGGAGAGTTCCATTGCCGTTGAAAACCAGGGTGCCGGTGGCGAGGGTGACAGGAGCGGCGCCGCCACCGGAGATGTCGGTGCCAGGAAGTGTGACGGCATAGGTCCAGGTGTTGACGACGCCGGGGACGGCGGTAATGGCGGCAGTGCCGTTCGCTCCGGCGCCAGCGCTCCAGGTAAGCTCATTGGCGCCACCCCCGCCCGAACTGGTGGCAGTGAAACCGGCGACGCCAGCGACATCTGCGGTGAAATTGATTACGCCATTGCCAGCGTCCACGGCGGTGGCATCGGGGTTGACGACAGTTCCCGTCCCATATTGGTTGGCCGCGCCGCCAGCAGTTCCGGCGGCATCGGCAGCGTTGGCATTGACGGCATTCACCAGATTTGCCGTGGTTTCTGCAACTGTTGCGCCGATAAAAACGTCATTGGTTCCGGTACCAGGAGGGGCGGTGGTGGTGAAGGTATACGTCTCGCCGCCTATGGTCACGGTTTGGTTGGCAGTGGGGAGGGCGGCCATGGTGAGCGTGCCGGTCGCCGCTTCGGCGGGAGCGGCGGCGACGGCGGCAACGTCGGCGTTGGTGTAAGTGAAAGTAACTTGGTGAGCGGCTCCGAGGGAGTCGTAGATGGTGGCCTGGGTTGAATAGGTGGAGCCGGGAATATCGGTGGCATCGAGGTTCGAGGTGAGGCTGACGTTGGCGGTGGTGACCGCGGGACTGCTGATTCCGGCTCCGAGTGCGAGGGTGCCGAGTCCGCCGCTGGTGCTGACGACGCCGTTGACGGCAGGGTATCCCATGACGGTTTGACCGTCGGCGGTTTCGAGCAGGTTGTTGGTACCCACCTCGAAATTGCCGGCGCGAGTGTAACTCTGCACGCCGTTGTCCTGAACCACGAAGAAGCCATTGCCGTTGATGGCGACATCGGTATCGATGCCGGTGGAAGAGACGTCACCCTGCGTGAAGTCGGAGGTTTGGGAGCTTACCTGCACGCCCGCGCCCTGCTGGATGGGATCTCCCGCGCCGTCGGTTCCGAGATTCTGATAGAACAGGTCGGCGAACTGGATCTGCTGGTCCTTGTAACCGATGGTGTTGAGGTTGGCCAGGTTGTTGGCGGTGGTGGCGAGGGCGGCGGAATTGGCGTCCAGTCCGGAAAGCGGGATAGAGAAATTAGGCATAGAGGCTCCTTAGTGAGAAATGGAATTGGGACTTGCTGTGAGAGCTGCGTTGGCGACGGCACTGGCGCTGGCAGCCGAACCGGAGGCGCCACCGACGTCATTCACCAGCGTCTGCATGAGCGACTGGATCTGGGTCAGTTCGCCGAGCGAGTCGAAAGTTGCGAGCTGGGTAACGAACTGGTTGGGATCGACCGGGTTCATCGGGCTTTGGTTTTCGAGTTGCACCGACAGCAACTGTAAGAACGTGTTAGTCAAGTCCACTCCGGGATCGGTGGACGAGGACGAAGACGAGGAAGCTGCGGATGACGTGGCAGCGCTTTGCGCGGCCGGGTGGAGCATTTGCAGCAGCGAGGCGTGCATTGAGATTGCCCTCCTAAGCGTGAATGCTGACGCGAGTTAGCGCAGGCCCTACGGAGAGGTCTGCGGGAAGCATGTCGACGGTTGCGGATTCCAATGCCGTGTCTTCTTCGGACAAGGTGTTGGGCCGGGCAGCGGACGAGGAGCCGGGCGTTTCAGAGAACGGTTGCCGCGGCTGGCCTTGCTGAAAGCTAGTCGCGGTTTGGATGCCGGAGCCTCGGTTATCGAAATTGACGGTGGTGAGGTTCAGGTGGTTATGGTTGAGGCCGGATTCGAGGCTCGGAACTTCGGAACTGAACCAGCGCGCAATGTCACGATCGGACTGAACCGTGATGCCAATCTGACTCTGCTGGACCACGGTATGAATCTCGACCGAACCGAACGCGTCGGTGCGGATGCCGACATGCATCTGCGCGTTTGCCTGGGCGCTTGTTTGAGTGTTCATTTGAGCGGCGGCGGCGGAATCGGGCGCGGGTGGTGCGGCCGGCGGCGCGGAGTCGAGCATTTGATGAGGCTGGGGAAGCGCGGGCGCCGAGTCGGAACCGGCTTGGGGTGAAGGCGCGGCGGCCGGCGGCGCGGAAGCGGTCAGCGTAACCGACGCCTCCGGAACAGTTTGCGCTGTGGTGGCGGACGCTGCGGTGGCGTTCGGCTGGATTGCGCCGGAGGATTTTTTGTCGGCGGCGGTTGTGGAGACTGCTCCGGGATCCGGTTGGGCCGGGAAGCCGGGCTTGGCATTGCTGGCAGCATCGCTCGCGCTTGCGGCAAGAGAGATGGGAGTCGGCGCCGCGGCGCCGTTGGAATTCAAGGTGAGGTTCGACGCGCCAAGGTTCGAAGCAGTAAGGCTCGACGCATTAGATGGGGCGCCGTTAATGGCAGTGTTATTGGCCGTGTTAGTAACAGTGTTACCAGCGAGGTTATTGGCGACGGCGAATCCGGCTTCTATCGTACTGGTGACTACTGCCGCAGCGGTGGTGGCATCGGACGCGACGGCTTGAGCAAAGCCGGGGTCAACAGTTGCAGAACCGGAGGGTGAGCCGGCTTCCGCGGGAGTGTCGCTTGGCCTGGAGTTGACTGCCGTGGAGTTGCCCACCTTGGAGTCGCTGGCCTGTGGACTGGTCGGCAGTTTTGCAGTTAGGGTGGAGGTTAGTGGGGTTGTTATTACTGCCTGCGCTGGCGTCAGAGTTAGTGTTGGCTGAGAAGACGTCGGCGGCATGACGTTGGAAGTCGCGTCAGTCGGGCTAGCTGGGTCCGCGCTCTGGGCGGACGGCAGGGATTGGTCAGAGGAGTTGCGGGGACTCAGCGTCTGCAACGGGTTGCCTCCGAGCGTGGACACTGGTGTAACTGGCACAGGGAGCGTTGGTGCAGCCGGTGACGCTGGTGCTGGCAAAACTGCTGCCGCAGTCGTCGGTAAAACGGGCGGTGATACATATGCTGGTGAAACGGGTACTGTCGGTATTTGCGAAACCGGAGCTGGAGGAATCGGACTTGTAGAACTTAGAGATTGTGCCGATGCTGTCGGCGATTGCGTTGGGATGTTGAGAAACGAATGCGCGGCGGCGGAACTCGCCTGACCGGCGACTGCCACTTCGGCAGGTGTCAGGCCGGCTTCGATTGTAACTAGAGGACTTACCGGGGAATTGGCAGCACTGGAATCGGCTGGACGGGCGTTGGCTGAAATGGTCGCGGCGAATGGAACCGCGGAAGCTGTGACAACAGCCGTAGTGGGGTTGGGTTGATCATCGAAAGACAAAGCGCGGAACGGAGCGCTCATCGTGCCGGAAGACAGGGGCTTGTCGGACACGACGATCTGGGCCGGATTGGCGACTGGCTGAGGGATTGGCGGCGGCCCCAGAGGTGCGGCGGGACCTGAAGTGACTGGTGGTGTGCTGAGCAATGTAGTCGGCGATGTAGTTAGTAGTGCAGATGGCAAAGGAGTGGATACTAAGTAATTGGACAGCGATAAGTTCGTGGTTAGTACAGGTATAGGTAGTGCGGGCGAGGCGGCTGGAGCGGTCGCAGACTTCGCGTCAGACTTTATTTCAGACTTTGGGTCGGACTTGGCGTCAGCCTTGAGCACAGACTTTGAATTCAGCTCCAATGAGTTGAGAGTTGGACCGGCGCTGCCGGCGCGGTTCGGAGCGAGGTTGGCACTGGATTTGGCAGCGATGTTTGTGTCGAGATTTGTGTTCGCTTCAACCTGGGCGCCGAACTTGGAGCCGGATTCTGCGGTGGTTCCGGACGCGGCCGACTCATCATGGGAAGGTTCGGCGGCACTGGACATGGATGAGGCGAGCGTGGCGCTGAAACTCGTAGGCGGGGACGATGCCGGCAGTGTGGTCGCGGGGGGCGCCGCTGGTATCGCGACCGGGATGGGAATTGCTTCTACGTACATCGGAGCACCACGGGATCGATTGCATTCGACGCGCCAATGGCGAGTAGCTGACCTCGTCCTCGGAAGACAAGCGGCGATGGCTGGAATTTCAGAGACTTACATGGAGTAAGACAGGCGTGAAGGGAAAGCGGAACGGTGAGAAGGGCGAATGCGGCAAGGGTTGCCGGGTACATCCCGGCAAAATCAGCCGGCAAAAATCACCCGTCAAGAAATCATCCGGCAAGAGTCATCCGGCAAAATCAGGCGATGCGGTGACGCGATTCAATTACGCCGATGCCAGCGTTGCAGCAGATAGGCGGCATCGAGTTCCTGTTGCTGGCGGCGCGATTGTTCTTGCTGGTAGACGCGGCTCTGGCGGGCGCGTAAGGTTTCGAGGACCTCGCGTTCGCGATAGGCCCGATGGTATTCGCTGGCCGCTTGCTGATGCCGCAGTTCGAGTTTGCGGAGGTCGGACTGGAGTTCCTGGCGGAAATGCTGCAAGCTCCCACGAAGAACGGAAGCGAACTGGAGTTCGGCGGCAGTGCGTCCGGCGGTGAGCCCTTGGGCTTCGGACTGGGCGGAATCGGAGAGAAAGCGTTCCAATTGTGCCAGCGTTTCCTCTGCCCGGGAGATTTGAAGATTGACCTGCTGCAGTTGCAGGGTGCGCTGGCGCTCGATGCTCTGGCGGAGGCGGAGTAATGGCGCGAGCGTGAAACGGAACGCCATGATTCAGTCCGGGAGCGCCATGAGGCGATCGAGAGAATCTTGCATGTCCGCCACTTCTTGCGCGGGCTGCATGAGGAATTCACGCAGCGCGGGCATGAGCGCTATCGCGCGATCGAGTTCGGGATCGCTGCCTTTCTGGTAAGCCCCAATACGGATGAGTTCCTCGGAAGCCTTGTAGGTAGCGAAAAGACGGCGGATGTGGTTGGTCTTCGCCAGATGAGGAGCGGAGATGACGGCGGGCATGATGCGGCTGATGCTGTCGAGAATGGAGATGGGAGGATAGTGGCTCTGGGCAGCGAGACGGCGATCGAGCATGACATGGCCATCGAGCAGGGCGCGAACCGCGTCGACCAGCGGATCGTTTTCGTCATCGCCTTCCATGAGCACGGTGTAGAAGCCGGTGATGGTCCCGGATCCGAACGAGCCCGCGCGTTCAATGAGACGGGCGAGCATGGTAAAAACCGAGGGCGTGTAGCCTTTGGCGGTCGGCGGCTCGCCGGCAGCGAGTCCAATTTCGCGTTGCGCCATGGCGAGACGGGTGAGCGAGTCGACGACCAGCAACACATGCCGGCCGCGGGCACAGAAATATTCGGCAATGCTGGTGGCCGCCAGACTGGCCCGAATGCGGAGCAGCGGATCCTGATCGGAAGTGGAAACAACGACGACGGAACGGCGGCGGCCTTCTTCGCCGAGCGAGTTGAGAAGTTCTCCCACTTCGCGTCCGCGCTCGCCAATCAGGCCAAGAACGGTGAGGTCGGCGCTGGTGTTGCGGGCCATCATGCCGATGAGCGTGCTTTTGCCGACGCCGCTGCCGCCAAAGATGCCGACGCGCTGGCCGCGTCCGCAGGTAAGGAAGGCGTCAATGGCGCGAATGCCGCAGCCGAGCGCATCGCGGATGGGGTTGCGCTCAAGCGCGAGCGGGGCTTCGCGATCGAGCGCATAGCGTTCGCGGCAAGCCGGAGCGGGAAGGCCGTCGATGGGACTGCCCGCGCCGTCGAGCACGCGGCCGAGCAGTTCTTCGCCTAGGCGCAGCGAGGGACGCCGTCCCCAAACCACGACCTGGTCGCCGTAACGGATGCCGGTTGGACGACGCAGTGACATGGAAAGAACGGTGTGTCCGCGGAAGCCAACAATCTCCCCGGGCCAGTGCTGGCCGCGGGAATCGATGATTTCGCAAGCCTCGCCGACGGTACAGAAGGGGCCCTCCGATTCGACAAGCTGACCGACAACCTGCACCACCCGGCCGCGCCAGCGCAGCGAAGAGGAGTGCTCGAGGTGGGAGAAGTAGGCGGAGAGGATCGGCGCCGTTGTTAGCTCAGTCATTCAGCGCGTCTCCGGCGAGGGAGCTGGTGTCGATGAATTTGAATTTGGTGTCAATGAGTTTGCGGTCGCAGCCGGCAAAGGATTAGCGGATGCTCCCGGCCTTTCGGCGAGCAGGTCGAGCAATCCGGTTTCAATTTCCTTGAGCTGCGATTCCAGGCCGATTTCGGTCGAGCCGAGCGAAGTTGCGATGCGGCACTCCCCCGGAGCGATGGCGGGATCTTCGTAAACCTCCGGCGTGGGAACATTTTCCATCTGGCAGGCAAAGTAGTGTCGCCAGTCGGCGGCTTCCTGCGGATGAACGTGCAGGTTGACTTTGGTGCCGGTGTCAAGCTTCTCGAGAGTGACGCGGACGATGCCGGCCAGAGCGTTGGGGTCGAGTTGCGCTTCGCGATGCAGAATTTTGCGCGCAATGGCAAGCGCCAGTACGACGACTTCGCCTTCGATGCGGCGGTAGTAATTCTGTCGTTCCTGCGCAAACTCGCGGAGAGCGTGTCCAGTCTGCTCGCGATGCTTGGCGAGAGCGGCATCCAGCTCGGAGCGGAGCTGTTGCTGCACGCTTTGCCGTCCCTGCTCGAAAGCTGCGGCTTGCTGCTGGCGGCTTCGTTCCTCGGCGGCCTGGGCGGCATCGGGTCCGCTGGCCGCGCCATCGCCGCCCAGGGGTTCGGCTTCGACGTAGGCAAAAAGCGAGGACTCCGGGACACGCTGCTGCTGGGCGCCGCTAGACGACATACTCCTCCTGCACCTCGGCGGTCAAGACCAGCTTGCCTTCGGATTCAAGCCGGCGCGCAACTTCCACAATCTCGCGCTGCGCCTGATGCACGTCCTTGGTGCGCACCGGACCCAATACCTCCATGTCTTCTTTCAGCATGTCGGCGGCACGCGACGACATCGACTTAAAAACCAGGTTCTTGAGTTCTTCGGTAGCTCCGCGCAGAGATAAGGCCAGAGTCTTCTTGTCGAGATCTCCGAGCAGTTCGCGGATACCCGTGCCCGGCACTATGAGCAGATCTTCGAAGGTAAACATCAGGTTGCGAATGGCCAGCGCCATCTTGGGATCGTCTTTTTCGATGGCCTCCAGGATGCCTTTGCTCTTGACCGGCTCGATCTGGTTCAGCAGGTCGGCGGCGCCTTTGAATCCGGCGTAGGCGCGCCGTCCCTGTTCGCCGAGCGACTCCAGCCGCTTGTTCAGGGCGACCGCAACTCGCTGCGCAACATCGGGAGAAAACTGGCGCAACTGCGCCAGGCGTTTGACGGTTTCGGCGCGAGCCTCTTCGGGCAGGCGCAACAACAGGGCCGAGGCCTGACGGGCATTCAAGTGGGCCAGGATGAGGGCGATGGTCTGGGGATGCTCGACTTCGAGAAACTTGGCCAACTGTTGCGGATCGGCTTCCTGCAGGCTTTCCAGGTGGATGGCACTCTGCTCCATCGTTCTTTGCACCTGTTCCAGCAGTCGTTGCGCTCCGGTTTCTCCAAAGGCTTTTAACAGCAGCTTCTGGGCATACCCCGGCCCACCCTCGGAAAGAAAACTTCGGGTAAGGGTAAGCTGGTGATACTCCTCGAGCACGGAGACGGCAGTCTCGGGGTCGAAGGGCTCCAGTTCCGCGATGCGCCGCGTCAGACGCTCGATGTCGCCCTCGGGGAGATTGCGATAGATGTTGCTGGCGGCCTCCTCGCCAAGCAACACCAGGAGGATGGCCGCTTTCTGCAAGCCTTCGCCGGAGATAGGTACGGCCATTCTTTCCCTCTGTCTTTCTTCCTCTTACTTCTCTTCCTCTTACTGCTCTTGCTCTTACTGCTGGGCGCATCGCTACTTGGTCTTCGGCTCGTGCATCCAGCCCTGCACCAGGCGGCTGGCGGCACCGGGCGCCGTCTTGATCTTTTCGGACAGGTCTTTCTTCAGCGCATCGGCACGCCTGGCTTCCTCGTTGCCTTGGGCAAGTTCAATGGCGGGGAGCACATTGGAGGCACTCTTTCCAGCGGCGAGGGATTTGGCCAGATGTCCGGGAATCTGTTTGAAAGTCGCGATCGCATGTTTCTTCACCGGATTCAGCACCAGCGCATAAACCAGCAGAAACAGCAAAGTAATTCCGACGTAGCGCAGTGCGCCCGCCCAGGGCAGGACGAGCAGGCGATATCTGTCGAGCTTGCCGGGCACGGCGGGCGATTCGACGGGGACAGTCTGGAAAGAAAGGTTTTCGACCGCGAGCAAGTCGCCGCGCTGGTCGTCGATGCCGATGGCGGCGCGGGCCAGTTTTTCGATGGCCGCCATTTCCTCCGGAGTGCGCTTTCGCCGGGCGCTCGAAGCCGCACCCGGAGCGGGCTGGCCGTTTTCCTGCTTGCTGTCGTTTCCCGGCCGATCAATTGCGTCATCGACCAGCACCGACGCGGTAATACGGCGCACGCGGCCCGCCGGGTTCAGGACGTGGCGGATATTCTTGCTGACCGCGAACGTCGAGCTGTCGGATTTCGAACTCTGGTTATCGAGCGCCGATAATACGCTCGAAACGTTCGGAGTCACGGCCGTGCTGCCCGACGCAGCGCTGCCCGGAGCATTGCCGGCAACGCCCGGCGCAGCCGGCGGCACAGTTGGCGGCGCAGTCGGCGAGACGGCCGCTGGCACGGCCGCGGTAAGGGCGGCGCTGCCCGGCACATTGCTCGCGACCCCCGGCACACCCGCCGGATTCGCGCCTCCGGCAAGTTCTTCGGTGTGCTGCTGCGCGATGGCGACGGCGGTTTTCGGATCGTAGATTTCGGAAGACTCTTCGCTGCTGCTCAGGTCATAGTCGACGTGCACGCTGGCGCGAACGTGTTCGGCGCCGACCACGGGCTCGATGGCATGCACGGCAGCGGCCGCCAGTTCCTCGTCGGAACCAAACGAGGCCTGCCCCGAGGGACCGCGCCGCGCCAGAAACGACATCGCGGTCTCGGCGTCGACGACGGTTACATTTTCCGGCCGCAGGCCATCGACGGCGCTCGCCACCAGTTGCGGAATGGCTTGCTGGGCTTCGCGGGAAAGCGTGCCGCCCTTCGTTTTCACAATCACGGCGGCTTTCGACAGGTGTTCCTGCTCGCTGAACAGCGACTCGCGCGGCAGCACCAGGTGGACGCGCACCGCTTCGACTTCGCTCAGGGTTTGCAGGGTGCGTTCCAGTTCGCCTTCGAGGGCGCGCTGAAAATTAACTTTTTCGCTGAAGTCCGATCCCGCCCAGTTCGGCGTATCGAACAATTCATACCCCAGGCGGGCGCTGCGCGGCAGGCCCTCGGCGGCGGTTTCGAGACGCGCGGCGTCAAGTTTTTCGGAGGGCACGAGGATGCTGCCACCATCCGGTGAGATTTCGTAAGGAATGCTTTTTGCCGCCAGGCGCGCGCCCATCGCCTGCGCATCCTGCGGCTTGAGCCCGGAGTAGAGGATGACGTTCTTGTGATCGAGCAGGGCGACGAAGAGCCACAAGACCAGCCCGACGGCCACCGCGCCGCCGGCGAGCAGCGCTTTCTGCTGCAGCGTCAAGCCGCGGAGAAAGTCCTGAATTTGTTGGAGACCCTGACTCAAATTTTCTTACTCCTAAGACCGTTCAACCGCCGCGACATGGCACAAAACCACAAGTGTCATCCTGAGCGAAGCGAAGGACCTGTGCATTTGCCTGCGCCATACATCAGGTCCCCCGCTTCGTTCAGGATGGCACCCCTCAGCACGCCTCAGAACTGCATGTTCGAGATCTGCTGGTAGGCCTGCACGATTTTGTTCCGCACCTGCATCATCAGCTGAAAGGAGAGATCGGCCTTTTCGACCGCAATCATGGCGCTGTGCAGATCGGCGCCTTTGCCGTTAAGCAACTGCGCCACCTGGCTGGTGGCATCGCCCTGCGCGCCCTCGGCCTGGTCAATCGACTGTTGCAGGGTATCGAGGAATTTACCGCCCTCGGCGGCGCCCCCGGGAGCGGCACCCATGTCGGCGGGCAGAATGCGAATCGGCGAAATCGAATTATTCATGGCTGAACCTCGTATTCATGGCGGACTGATTCATCGCGAGCTGATTCATGGCGTCATTCCCGCGCCCAGACCCTGGCGCCGCTAACGCAGCAGATCGAGCGACTGCGAAATCATGTTCTTCGTGGCCTGCACGGCCGACGCGTTCAGTTCGTAGGCGCGGACCGCGCCGAGGAGATCGGTCATTTCCTCGATCGGATCGACTTGAGGATAGGCCACGTAGCCTTGCGGGTTCGCGTCGGGATGTCCCGGCTCGAAGCGCATGACCGGCGGGCGCTGATCGGAGACCACCGCCGCCACGCGCACCGCCGCAGAGTGTTCGCGTTCGGAGCCGGCGATCGCGAGCGAAAAGCGTGGAGCCCGCTGCGCTTGAAATACCACCAACTGGCGGCGATACGGGCCTCCCGCCGGGGTGCGTGTGGTTTGCGCGTTGGCCATGTTGCTGGCCACGATTTCCGCGCGCTGCCGCTCCGCTCCAAGCGCCGAACCACTCAGTTCCAGCATGCCGAACAGGTTCATGACGTGGTTCCTCCATTGATGGCAGAAGACATGGAGTGGAATTCGGATTTCAGGAAAGCCACTGCCACAGTAAAGCGCAACTGATTCTGCGCCAGCAGCAGCGATTCGCGCTCGACCGAAACGTTGTTTCCGTCGGGACGTTCGAGCAGTCCGCCGATTTCATGCGCCACCGGCGTGAAAGACGGCCGTTCGCCGTCCATCGCCTGCTCCATTTCGCCGGCGAACTCGCGGACATCGCGGGTGTGGTATCCCGGAGTGTCGATGTTGGCGAGGTTCGCGGCAATGATTTGATGGCGGGACGCGCTCAGGTCGAGCACGCGCTCCAGCCCGCGCATGAGCGGGGTATCGATGGTCATCAGGGACATGGCTGCTGCTCCTTATTGTTGTTGTTGCTATCGCTGTTGTTGCTATCGCCGTTGTTGTGGTTATTGCTATTCGTGAGATGGTTGCGATAGTTGCCTCGCGGCGGCAAACCAAATTCGCGGACCTTGTTGCGCACCGTCCGCAGGCTCACACCCAGCAACTCCGCCGCCCGCGCCCGGTTGCCGCCGGTCGCGTCGAGGGTCATGACAAAGAGCTGGCGCTCCATTTCGCCGAGCGAGAGCCCCGGTTTCCACTCCGGGGAGCAAGCGGGCGGCGTCAGAACTCTTCCGGTCAGACTTTTGCCGGGGAAGTTTTTTCCGTGGAAGTTGTTCCCATGTTCGAGCGCTTCGACTCCGATCTCGCCGCCGCGCGACAAAGCCACCGCCCGGCGCACGAAGTTTCCCAGTTCGCGCACATTGCCCGGCCAGGCATGGTCTTCGAGACGGGCCAGGAGTTCTCGCGATAAGCGGACTTCGCCGGCGTTGGTCAGGTTGCTTGCCGAGGTCACGCAGCTCTCGGAAGCGGCGTAGAGTCCGGCGAAGTATTCGGCCAGTTCCGGAATGTCGCCGGCGCGCTCGCGCAGCGGCGGCAGCGAAATCGGAATCACGTTGAGGCGATAGTAAAGATCGGCGCGGAAGCGGCCTTCGGCAACCGCCGCTTCGAGCGGACAGTTGGTGGTGGCAATGACCCGGATATCGACATGCACGGTCTGGTTCGACCCCAGGCGATCGAACTCGCGCTCTTGCAAAGCGCGCAGCAGTTTGGGCTGCAGCGCGAGCGGCATTTCTCCAACTTCATCGAGCAGCAGGGTGCCGCCGTTCGCCGTCTCAAACTTGCCCGGCCGGGCGCCGACCGCGCCAGTGAAGGCGCCGCGGGCGTGGCCAAATAATTCGCTTTCGAGCAGGGTCTCGGGAAACGCGGTGCAGTTTAGCGCGACGAACGGTCCGGTCTTACGGCGGCTGAGACGGTGGATGAGGCGGGCGATGAGTTCCTTGCCGGTACCGCTTTCCGCCTCGAGCAGAATGTCGGCATCGGTCGCAGCCGCTTGCCGCGCGCGCTCAAGCGCCTGCTCCCAGGCCGGGGAGTGGCCGATAAGCGCTTCTTCATTCTTGTTGTTGTCTTTATTGTTGTTTTTGTTTTTGCCGGCGTCTTTGCCGGCCAGTTCGGCGCGGCGCAGCACCTGCTCGACGGCGAGTTCAAGTTTCTCGAAGCACACCGGTTTGACCAGGTAATCGCAGGCGCCGTTGCGCATGGCCTCGACCGCGTCGGGCACGCAGCCATAGGCGGTCAGCAAGATCACCGCCGTACGCGCCGCGGAGGCTTGCCCGTCGCGCAGTTGCACCTCGCGCATCAGTTCGAAGCCGTCGCGGCCGGGCATGCGCACGTCCGTGATCACCAGCGAGTGCAGGCCGGAGCGAAACTTCTGCAGCGCTTCGGCGCCGTTCACGGCGACATCGACCAGCCATCCGCGGCGCTGGAAGCGGGCTTCGAGAGCGGCGCGCATACCGGCATCGTCGTCGGCGATGAGGAGGCGCTTCACGGTTGAACTCCGGTTGATGGTTGAGCTCCGGACGATAGCTGGGCTCGGGACGCGGCGGCAGGTTTGGCAGCCGACGCGAACGCGGTTTCGGCAGGAGACGCCGGTAAATGTCCAGATAAATGTGCCACATCGCTCGCGGCATTACGGGGAAGATGAACCCGGAACGTCGCGCCGTGACCGGGGCGGCTGTCGGCCGCGATCGTGCCGCGGTGCTGTTCGAGAATCCGGCGGCAGACGGCGAGTCCAAGTCCGGAGCTGCCGGCTCGGGTGCTGAATCCGGCGTCGAAGATGTGCGGCAGATCGTCCGCCATAATGCCCGGCCCGGTATCGCGTACCGTGATTTCGATACCCCCGATTTCGATACCTCCGATTTCGACACCCCCGATTTTGACAGCTTCGCCCGTGATGGCGCCGCCGTCGCGCGTGGCGCGGTCGATGCCGCGCAGGCTGAGCCATCCGCCGCCCGGCATAAAGCGAAACGCGTTGAGCGCGAGGTTGAGCAGCACCTGCTCCAGCCGGTGCCGGTCAGCCTCAATGATGACGCCATGGAGGCCATTGACGATTTGCATCTCGACCCGCGCCTGCTTGGCGAGCGGCAGCAGAAAATCATAGGCCCAGTCGAGCAACTGGCCGGCATCGGTCGGGGCGAGTTCGGGCTGGGGCGTGTTGTGCAGGTGCAGCACGTTGTTGACGGTGGCGGAAAGCGTGCGCAGGCCCGCCTGGACGTGTTCGATCCAGCGCCGGCTCTCGCCTTCGAGATTGGCCTCGGCGAGAAGCCCGGCGAAGAGTTCCAGGCTGCCCAGAGGATTGCGGATTTCATGCGCCAGCAAAGCCGACATTTCGACCAGAGCCTGTTGCCGCCGCAGTTGCTCGCGATCGAGTTCGAGCTTCTTCGCCTCGCTCACATCGCGCAGAATAAAAACCGAAGTGGCGTGGGCTGAACCTGGTTCCAGCCAGGCGTGGCGCAGGGCAACCCAGACCGGGTTGAAAGCCGACGGATGCAGCTCGGAGAGCGGCAACTCGGACTCTTCCCCGGTCGCGCGAGCCTGCTCCAGCGCCGCCCGGAGCGCCGACGGCAAAGCCTCCGCCGATTCGAAGCTGCCGCCCGCAAGACGCGCCGCTTCGGGATTGAGAGTCGAAATCCGGGCCCCGCCTTCGATCACCAGGACGCCGCACGGCAAGCCTTCCACGATGCGGCGTAGCCGCTCGCGGATGCGGTGATTCTCTTCGAGACTGGTCGCCAGGTCGCGGTTGGTAACTTCCAACTCCTGGCGGAGATGACCGACCTGGCCTTGCAGTTGGCCATAGGTGCGCTCGAGCGAGCCCGCCGCTTCGGTGAACGAGGCAAAGGCGCGGGCCAGGGGATGTTCGGGATCTCGCGCCGGGTCGCGCGGGATTGGAAAATTGGTGGACATGCAGATTACGTTGCAACGGCAATGCCAGCCCGGCATAAATTGCCTTAGAACGCGCTCATGCGGGGTTCGTATGCAGACGACCTGTTGCTCGCGGCAACTGGTTACCCAAGCAACGTCCGACTCCCCTGTAGAGACGCGGCTGGCCGCGTCTTGCGCCGCATGTTTCTCGTCGCGTCCAAAGAGACGGGGCAAGCCCCGCCTCTACAGCGCGGAATTGCGAAAGCTTGAATCGGAGAGCAGCAGATGTTCGGGGCGAATCACGGCTTGGTCGGCGGAGAGAATCAGCGCGCGTTCGATCACATTTTGCAGTTCGCGAATGTTCCCAGCCCACGGCTGCGTTTTCAGCAGTTGCAGCGCCTGCGCTGACAATTGCGGCGCGGGCAGGGGCGCAGCGTATCGTTCGAGAAAGTGCTCGGCCAGCGGCACAATATCTTCAGAGCGGTCGTGCAACGCTGGGATGTCAATGGGAAAGCCGCAGAGACGGTAGTACAAATCCTCGCGGAATTTTCCCTCGCGGACCAGCGACAGCAGGTGCGCGTTGGTGGCGGAGACGATGCGGGCGTCGACGCGCACAACTTCGGGGCTGCCCAGGCGCTGCAGTTCCTTCTGCTCCAGAAAACGCAGCAGCTTGGGCTGGAGGCTCAGTGGCATCTCGCCAATTTCATCGAGAAAGAGCGTGCCGCCCTGCGCCGTCTGGATTCTTCCCGCATAGGATTGCATGGCTCCGGTGAAGGCGCCGCGAGCGTAGCCGAAGAGTTCGGCTTCAAGCAGAGTCTCGGGAATGGCGGCACAGTTAACGACCGCGAAAGTGCGCGCGGCGCGCGGGCTCAACTGATGAATGGCGCGGGCCACGATTTCCTTGCCGCAGCCGGTCGGGCCGGTGATCAGAACGGTGGTGTTGCGCGGCGCGAGCAGACGCGCCAGGCGATACACCGGCTGCATCACGCGCGAGTTGCCGATCATTCCGGGTAGGGGGGCGGCGGCCGTGGGTGGTGCGGCGTGGACAGCGGGTAGAGCAGCGTTTTCTCCTTCGTTCTCCATTGCCTCGCTGCGCTCGGCGGGGCGGACGAAGGCGTCCGCCCCTGCGTGGTTCGCGGTGGCGTCGGCATCACTTCTTTTATCGAGCGTTGGATCCAACTCGGGATCGAGCAGCACGACTTCGATTCCAGGAAAGCGATGGCGCACCGTCTGGCTCAGTTCCTCGGCATCGAGGTCGGGCAAGCGGCGATCGAGAAAGAGCACCTGCCAGCCGCCACTCTCCAAGTGGACCAGGGCTTCGGCTCCTCCAGTGGCCTGCTCGAAGCGGCGGGCGGGAGAACGCAGACTTTCTAGAACGCGCTGGCGCACGCGGATACTGGGACTGGCCACCAGGATGTGGTCGGCATAATTGGGCGGAATCGGAAAAGTCGTCATAGCGATGATTTGAAACGGCGGCGATTAGAACGAGATTAGATGGAGATTAGAAAACTCTGTCGGAAAGAAACCATGGTGTAGAACGCTGGGCAAATTTTGCTTTACAAGCGGAATTTAGTAGTTGTCGAGCACTTTCTGCCGGGGGTGGGGATCGGGTTCACAGGCTGGGGAATTCAATCACTTCTTCTTTTGCAGATCAACTCTCAGCGCTCGGCAAGATACCTCTGGGGACGGCTTCCAGACATATCCGTCGGCGTAGGTAATGCTGCGCAGCGATACTCGCACTCGTCCCGGCACGCGGGTTCGGTGGACATAAGTGACGGTGTACTCCATGCCCGGAAAGAAGAGCGCGTTCCCTTCCACGCAGTGAATGTTGTCCGAGCGGTCGCTCAGCAGTTGGCAATTGAATTCCAGCGCTCGAATCGGCAACTTGCCATCGTTCCTGAAGGTGACAGAGAGAGAGTCGAGGCTGCCGGCGCCACTGACCAGGGTAACCGGGCACTTGCCGGCGGCTTCAGCCAACTGACCCAAAAGCAACACCAGCATGGCGACTCTGATTCTTTTCGACATGAGCCTTAGTCTGCAACTATCGGGCAGAGCGACCGTCCCCACTCAAGTCCGGCAGCATACGGAGCATCCTTCATTCCACGATGGCCAGGACGTCGCCGGGGTTTACGGCCGCGCCGGGGGTTGCCGATATTTTTCTTACGATTCCTTTCTTTGGCGATTTGATTTCGTTTTGCATTTTCATGGCCTCGACTACGACGATGCCCTGGCCGGTTTCGACCTCCGAATTTTCCGCGACTAACAGACGCACCACTCGGCCGGGCATGAGAGCAAGAATTTTTCTTGGACCTTTTTCTTCTCCGGCAGCTTTCTGGCGCGAGCGCAGGGAGCGGGGATCGCGCAACTCGACCGCGAAGCGGGTGCTGCCGACCCACAGGTGGAGATCGGTGGCCGTTTGCTCGCGCTTGATTTCGTAGGAGTGTCCGTCGATGAGGAGAGATAAAACGTCAGGGCGCGGGATGACCGCGTCGATATGCACGAGTTGGCCATCCACGCGGCACTCCCATCCGGCGGCGGATTTTTCGAGCTCGAGCCGATGCGGCTTGCCGCCGTCATTGCCGCTGTCATTGCCTCCCACGATGATTTCGTAAATCATAAAGAACCTGTCGTGAAGCTCAAGTTTCGAAACCAGCGCCTGAAGGCGCTTGCGGCTAATGCGTTTGCGGCTGCCTCAAGGCATGCCCTGATACGAATCTCGCTTGGGCCGCGAACGGCCGGAGCTCAGCGCAGCCCTTCCGCGCGTCCCTGCTGTTTCCAGTTGGATGGAACCGAACCTGTCCCGCCGCCGTTACCATTCTCGACGGGCGTCGCTGGATCGAGCACGGCAAACATTCCGGCGGCAATCGCGGCGATCTTCTCCAACTCGACGTTCTCCAGCCCGATCTTCTCCAACCCGATCTTCTTCAACCCTGTGATCTCAAGCTTGGGCGCCGGCGACGCTACCGCTGGGTTGGCCTTCGCGAGCAGGCGATCAAGATATCCGGTATCGAGTTTTCCCGCCCGGAAATCGGCGTCTCCCATGATGCGCTGAAAGAGCGCAATGTTGGTCTTGATGCCGGCCACAAAATATTCGCCGAGCGCTCGTTCCAGCCGCATGATGGCCTGCTGCCGGTCGGTCGCGTAGCCGATCAGTTTGGCGAGCAGCGGATCGTAATCCAAGGGAACGTTCCAGCCTTCGTACATGCCGCTGTCGCGGCGGATTCCCGGTCCCGCGGGTTGGAGCAGCATCGTGATCTTGCCGGGGCTGGGAAAATAATTGTTGTCAGGGTCTTCGGCGTAGATGCGGCACTCGATGGCGTGGCCGCGAATCGCCACGTCGGACTTGACGAAGGGCAGCTTCTCGCCCGCTGCGATCTGGATCTGCAGGTGCACGAGGTCGAGTCCGGTGGTGAGCTCGGTGACCGGATGCTCCACCTGCAGGCGCGTGTTCATTTCGAGGAAGTAAAACTTCTTCTGCTCATCGACAAGGAATTCGACCGTGCCGGCATTGGTGTAGTTGGCCGCCTCGGCGACTTTGACGGCCACTTCACCCATGCGGTGCCGCATGTCGGGATCGACAATCGGCGAAGGCGCTTCCTCGAGCACTTTCTGATGGCGGCGCTGGATGGAACATTCGCGCTCGCCCAGCCAGACGGTGTTGCCATGTTCGTCGGCCAGCACCTGCATCTCGATGTGGCGGGGATTGACGATGGCTTTTTCGATATACACTTCGCTGTCGCCAAAAGAACGCTGCGCCTCACTCTGGGCGGATTCCAGGGCGGAACGAAGTTCCTGGCGGGTGTGCACCAGGCGCATGCCTTTGCCCCCGCCGCCGGCTGCCGCTTTCAGCATCACGGGATAGCCGATGCGCTCGGCGACTTGTTCCCCTTCGTCTGAAGACGCGAGGCCGCGCGAGGTTCCGGGAACAAACGGGATGCCGGCTTTTTCCATCTGCTGACGGGCGCTGGCTTTCGAGCCCATCAACTTCATAGAGTGCGGCGTCGGCCCGATAAATTTCACGCCGGCATCGGCGCACGCCTGCGCAAACTTCGCGTTTTCGGAAAGAAAGCCGTAGCCGGGATGGATGGCGTCGGCGCCAGAGTGTTTGGCTACGTCGAGAATCTTATCGATCCGCAGGTAAGACTCGGCGGCTGGAGCCGGGCCGATGGGGTAAGCTTCGTCGGACTTACGGACATGCAGCGCGGCGCGGTCGGCGTCGGAATAGACGGCAACCGTGGCGATGCCCATTTCGCGGCAGGCGCGTATAACGCGCACCGCGATTTCTCCCCGGTTGGCGATCAGAATTTTCTTGAACATTTCGCTCGCGCGTCAGTCGATGGCGCTGGGCCGCAACTGATTTTACCTGTGGGAACCGGGATGCGCGTGACTCAAATCAGTCGTCGTTATGATTTCGTGCGGGATGGCGGTGGAAGCGGGGCCGAGCTGCGCTCGGCTGGGACGGGCGAGACGCCCGTCCCCACGCGAGCAAAATGCTTACTTGTTCTGATCCATGATAATGCCGCCGGCGCCGGGCTGTTTTTCTGCCTTCGCTTTCTTGGTGGCCATGGTTTTGTCGACCCACTCGTCGGCGGTCTTCAAATCGGCTGCCCGGGCTGCCGGGTCGCCGCACTGGATATCGGCGCGTTCCCGGTACATCAGGTTTAGGTACGCCATAGCGTCATCGTAGTCGGGACGAAGCTGGAGCGCCTTGTTCAGGTTGTCGATACCTTCCTGAACGTTGGTGGAATTCTTCTCCTTCACCTGGGCGCAGACTTTCTTGTCCTTGGCGGGCAGCGAGTCATCGGGCTTCAGCCCGAGCTTGGCCCGCTCTTCCTGACGCGGGACATAGGTCTCGGTCCAGTCGATAACCGCGACCGAGTAATACGGTTCGGGGTCGTTGGGATCGGCCTCGGAAGCTTTCTTGTAGTACTCCTTGGCCAAGTCGAATTTCTTCATCTGCAAGTAGAGGTAAGCGATGCCCTTGATGCTGTTGATGTTCTTGGGATCGACCTGCAGCACTTGCTTGTACTGGTCAATCGCCTGCTCGGCATAGTGGTTGTTCTCGGGAGTATCGGCGCCCGGAATGTACTGCTGGGCAAAGGCGGTGGCCAGATAAAGCCGGGCATTGATCAGTGTCGGGTCGAGGGCGACGGCTTGCTGGAAGTTGTCAATGGCCGATTCGAACTTGGAGTTCTTGTAAGCCTGCACGCCCTTGTTGAGATGGTCGCGCGCCTTCAGCTTGTTGCAGCCGGTGCTGGCAAGCAATGCCAGCGCGGACGCGACTACCACCAAAAGCCTTCTAGTCGTTTTCATTGCTTTCATTGCTCTATGAATCTCCCTTGCTGGGTTGCCGTCATTACGACTGTCGAGCGCGGCGAGAAACCTTATGGATTCGGAGCGCGAGCAGAATCTGTAGGTCCTTCGCTTCGCTGAGGATGACAGTTCGCTAATGTATCGAGCAGGTCACCCAATGATCCGATCACCCGATTCTAGCCGCCCGCTTCAATTTTCGCCGTGATCAAGCCGACCTTGTCGACGCCGGCCGAATGCGCAATATCAATGACCGTGGCTACGTCGGCGAAAGGCACGTTGTCATCGCCCTTGACGAACATAACCTTCTCGGCCCTCGTCTTGAAAATATCTTCCAAGCGGCCCTGCAGCGTTTCCCAAGTGGCTTCATCCTGATTGATTTTGAGTCCCGGAGGATTGCCGGCGCCGTGGTCAATCAACTGCACCACGATGGTGCGATCGGGCGTGGGCGGCGGTTGTTTCTGATTCGGCGGCGGAGGCTGGGGCACCAACGCCTCCAATCCCTTGGGCGTCAGCGGCGTGATGACCATAAAAATAATCAGCAGCACCAGCAACACGTCAATCAGCGGCGTGACGTTCATGTTCGCGCTTTGGCCCCCCTTGGGGCCGACTGCCATGGACATAATCGATCTCCTGTATCGCTACCGCTCTGTCGCTACGGCTTTATGAATGCGTGCTATTGCCCGCCCGTCGGCGTTGGCGTCGCCGAACCCGGCGGCGCCGAGAGGCTTCCAGCCTTCTTTTGATCGGTCAAAAGGCCGAGTTGATCCACACCGGCGGCGCGAACATTGTCGACCACCTCGACCACCCAGCCAAACTTCGCCCGCATATCGGCCTTCAGAAAAACTCTCTTGTCGGTCCGGTTGGTCAACTTATCCTTGATCTTCTGCGTCAGATCCGCGGGATTGATGAGATCATTCCCGAAGAAGACCTTGTCGTCGCGAGTGACCGCAACCAGCAGCGCATCTTCTTTGTCCGCGTCGTGCATATCCTCGGGATTATTGACCTTGGCCATATCCACGGGGACGCCGTGCTGCAACATGGGCGTGACCACCATGAAGATGATCAGCAGCACCAGCATCACGTCCACCATCGGTGTGACGTTGATGTCGGAGCTGACGTTTGCCCCTTCGTTTCGCTTTGCTAATGCCATGGAATTCTGTCTCCTGCGTATCTTGCCCTGGGCGCGCCCCGTCACTGCTTCGGTGGAGAGCCGGTAGCCCGTGCTCTCCACCTCCGCAACTCATGGGTGGAACCCTGCCAGTCCTGAGATCCCGAGCCCTAAGACCTGAGACCTTAAGACCTGGCCCTCCTACGACCGGCGCATGCTCCGGCGCTTCAGGAAGTAATCGATCAATTCGCTCGAGGAGTTATCCATCTCCACGTCGAACGCTTCCACGCGGCCGGTCAGATAGTTGAACATCATGACGGCCGGAATCGCCACGAACAAGCCGACGGCGGTGGTTACGAGCGCTTCGGAAATGCCGCCCGCGACCGCTGCCAAGCCGGTTGCCTTTTCCTTGGCAATACCGTTGAAGGCGTTCAGAATGCCGACCACCGTGCCGAACAGTCCCACGAAGGGAGCCGTCGAGCCGATTGTCGCCAGACCACCCAATCCGCGCTTCAGCTCGGCGTGGACGATGGCTTCGGTGCGCTCCAGTGCGCGCTTCGAAGCTTCGATGGTCTCGCCCGGGATTTCGCCGGGGCTATCCTGGTGAGCCTTGAATTCCATCAGGCCCGCCGTGACCACCTTGGCCAGGTGACTTTTCTTGTTGCGCTCGGCGACTTTGATCGCTTCGTCAATCTTGCCTTCGCGCAAGGCTCCGGCAACCGCGGGAGCGAACGAGCGGGACTGATTGCGAGCGGCGTTGAAAGCCATCCAACGGTCAATCATCACGCCGATCGACCACCCCGACATGATGAACAGAATGATAACCACGACTTTCGCCAGAATACCCATCTGCTTCCAGAGCGAAATCGGGTCCCAACCAACCGAGCCCTCGTCAAAGAGCCAGGCGGCGAAAAGATGGAAATTACAGAGTGCGACTGCTGCCAGGTTAACTACCATGAGTTGCTTCTCCTCCTCAAGAACTGTTTCAAACACTGCCAAAACCTTGTAGTCAGTGTGGTACGGGACCCGCCCCGTAGCGGAGGGGCAAAGCCTCGCCAACCACACCAGGCTCAGAGCCTGCTAAGACCTGAGCCGTTTGATGCAAAAAAACTGAAGTAGGCAGAAATTACCCTCGGGTTTCACAATCACCCAAGTCTCCCGTCTCGGGAAAAGGTGGGACGGGGAGGGCTTTAAACTGCCGCAAGCTTAACTAAAGCTTACTTCTAAAGCCGGCACAAACCGAACCGGGACTATCTCAACCGGAAAGTCTAGCCTCCGGACAAGCTGAAGTTCACAATCACCTCGGTCTCCACTGCCACTGGCTCGCCATTGAGCAGGTAGGGCTTATATCGCCACTGCTTCACGGCCTCGATCGCCGCCGCCGTCAGCATGGGGTGTCCGCTAATCAGCTGCAAATTTTGGATCGTGCCGTCCTTGCTGATTTCCGCCCGCAGCACAACCTGGCCCTGAATCCGGGCCTGTTTCGCCAGCTGCGGATAATTAGGAGTAACTTTCTTGATCAGAAGACCCGTCGCAACGCCGGTTGACACGCGAACACGTTGCGGAGTCGCGACTTTGGGCACATCGACGTGGGTCGAACTGAGGATGCCGCCAATCACGCCGCCCGCGGAGCCTCCTGGAATGCCGCCGGGGACACCTCCCGGGACGCCGCCTGCACCCAAATCGGGGGGCGCTTCGTCTTCTTTAATCATCTGAACTTTTTCTGGAATCTTGGTGGGAGTACGCAACTGGCCGTTGACCATCTCACTCACCGCCTTTACCACATGTACCGGAGCGGCTGCCGGCGGGGGTGGCGGAGGAGGGGGTGGCGGTGGCGCTACCAGGAAGGTCATCAGCTGCGTCTTGGGCAGCGCATCGGTGTAGATCAGAGGGATCAGGATCAGGATACAGATGAGCCCGATCTGCAGCGCGAACGACAGAATCGTAGTGCTCAACCGGCGCTTGGCCTTGAACCGGTGGCCCGACTCAATGAGGCTGTCTTCAAACATAGGGTTCTCCTACACACACCAGAGCTTACGTGAATTTAGACACCAGCCCTGCCCTCTTTGCTCCCACTGTTTCGCGGTCTTGCCCCCTGCGAAACCCTGCCTCTCCAGGCAGGTGAAGATTCTACGCCACATACGCCAATCAGACCTTAACTTTTTCTTTCGGCTGCGCCGGGCCACTGCCAGGCCGCAGCGGCATGGCAATCGGCTTTTTGCCCCGTTCGCCACGCCATTCCTGATAGGCAACCAGAATCGGCGCGGCAATCGCGATTGAGGAATACGTCCCAATCAGGATGCCGATCACCAGAGCGAGGCTGAAACCGTGCAACACCTCGCCGCCGAAAAGGAACAGAGCAAGCACGGTAAGGAAAGTCAGGCCCGCTGTCAAGATAGTTCGGCTTAAAGTTTGATTAATGCTCTTGTTGACGATATCGGCCAGCTTCTCGCGCCGCAGCAGTTTGATGTTCTCGCGGATGCGGTCGAACACAACGATCGTGTCGTTGTTGGAGTATCCGATCAGGGTCAGGATGGCGGCGATCACGGTCAGCGATATTTCCCGGTCCAGCAGCGAGAAGGCTCCCACCGTGATCAAAGTGTCGTGGAACACCGTCACCACGGCAGCGACGCCGTAGATCCATTCGAAACGAAAAGCCAGGTAGATCAGCATTCCGCCCAGCGAATAAAGCGTGGCCAGGATGGCTTGTTTGCGCAGTTGCTGTCCAACCTGCGGACCGACAATCTCGACGTTGCGGATACCGAAGTCAGAGACGAAGAAGTTGTCCTGCAGCGAGGCGACGACGGCCGGGTCGGCCACGCTCTTCAGTTCGGCGTTTTTCAGGTCGTCAATCGAACCCACCACGCCGCTTTTCGTCTTGTCCCGATAGTCGACAATGGCCTGAGCGATGGCTGTGTAGCGCGGGTTGGCGTCGGCACCCGATCCCAGGTGGAGCGGATCCTTCTCCAAAAGATAATTCAAGATGGTCAAGGAACTCGAATTGTTGAGATCCTGCTTACCCGGAGCGGCGTTGCTTTCGAGCGCCTGCTTGATCTGGTCCTTGCCCTTGCTCAAATCCTGTTCGCTGGTCTCCTGAATATCGAGGGCGATCAGCACTTCGTTGTTGGTGGCTGGCCCGTATCTTTGCACGCGGGCATTCTTCAAGCCGGCGCGTTCGATCTCGTTGTGAATGGCGGACGGATCGGGCGTATGCGAATATTTCACGTAGACCAGCGTGCCGCCGCGGAAATCGACCCCCAGCGGGATACCGTGCCAGAACGCCATGGAAAGCACTCCGGCCACGCTGAAGATCAGCGAGAAGGTGAGGAAGTACCACTTTTTCCCCAGAAAATCGATGTTTGTATCTCTAAAGAATTCCACGCTGCTTACGATCCCTTCAAAATCAGTCGTTAGTCGCTAGTCGTTCGGGATGCGTCGTTGGCTTAGGCTCGCAAACGACTATCGACCATCGACTAACGACCGCCTTAAATACTCAACGCTTCTCCACGCTGCTTCCGACTCAGCACCCAATCGAAAATTACACGCGATACGAACACTGCCGTAAACAAATTTGCGGCCAGACCGAACACCAGCGTCGTGGCAAAACCCTTGACCGGCCCGGTGCCAAAGATAAACAGAATCGCGGCCGAAACAATGGTGGTGACGTGGGTATCGACGATGGTGATCCAGGCATGGCTGAATCCCTGCTCCACGGCCGAGGGCGGCGTCTTGCCGTTCCTCAGTTCTTCGCGTATGCGCTCAAAGATCAGCACGTTCGAATCCACGCCCATGCCAACCGTCAGGATGACGCCGGCAATTCCCGGCAGCGTCAGCACCGCTCCAAAATAGCCCATGAACCCGAGCAGGATCACCAGATTCAGAATCAGCGCGATATCGGCATTCACTCCTGCCCAGTGGTAATAAATCAGCATGAAGATGAGAACGGCGAGCATGCCATAGATGGCCGCCTGCACCCCGGAACGAATCGAATCGGCGCCGAGCGACGGCCCCACCGTGCGCTCTTCGAGATACTTGATGCCGGCCGGCAGCGCGCCCGACCGCAGCGTCATTGCCAGGTCCTGCGTCTCTTGCTGGGTGAATCGCCCGTTGATGATTCCGGTGTCGTGAATGGCTTCTTTGATCGTCGCCACTTCCTGCACCTTATTGTCGAGAATGACGGCCAGAAAGTCTCCGACATGAGCAGAAGTGAAGGAGTAGAATTTGCGCCCACCCTCACTGGTAAGAATAAAACGAACTGCCGGCTGGCCATTTTCGTCGTTGGACGGTTCCGCTGTCCGAAGATCGCGGCCAGTCACGGCCGAGGCGCGCGAGATCAGGTACCACTGCTCGCCGCCCTCGCTGTTGCGCGAGCCAATGCTCTTACCCTGCATCAGGACCGCGTCCGGAGGCAGCACGCCACCGTGTTCCTGTAACGCCTGATCCTGGCTCGAATAGGGCCCACCGAGCGATTGCTTGATTTCAAGCATCGCCGTGGACTGCATGATTTCCTTGACTCGCGCCGGATCGTCCACGCCCGGAAGCTGCACGAGAATCTGATACTGGCCGAGGCCATGCTCCTGGATCACCGGCTCGCTCACGCCAAGCTGGTCAATGCGATTGCGGATGGTCTCGATGGCTTGCTCAACCGCGCGGTTCTTCAAATCGGAGAGGTTTTGCGCCTTCATCGCAACCGTCCAGGAATTTTCCGCGCCCGAAGTGGCGTCGTAATCTGGCAGCCGGTCGGAAATAATGCTCTTGAAATCGCTGGTCTGATCGGGAGGAATGCCCTTGACGACGATCATTTCCGGATGGTTCACCGGATCGGGCTTCAGGATGTCGGCGTAATTGATCTTGTGCGTGCGCATGTCCTCTTTGAGGCGCGCAATCGCGTTGTCGGAGTCGACGTTGACCGCGTCGTTGACCTGCACCTGCAGAATCAGGTGCGTTCCGCCGCGGAGATCGAGACCCAAATGAATGCGGTCGGCAATCGCCGCCACCACCCCCTTGCCCGACCAGTCCTTCGGAATGCCGAAGATGCCGAACAGAAAGAAGAGCAGGATTCCGACGATCGCGACCAACTTCCAGGTAAGGTTCTTATTCATGAGAAAACCAGTCGTTCGTCGTTGGTCGTTGGCTAAACCCGAGTCGCCCCGCGAGCGACCAACGACTATCGACCAACGACTATTTTCCTTCCTCCGCCGTGGTCACCGATACGACCGCCGCACGGCTGATTTCAAGCTTCAGATTATCCGGCGGCACGCGCAAGGTCACCGCATCGTCCTTGAGGCTGATGATCGTCCCGCGCAGGCCGCCGCTGGTTACGACCTTGTCTCCGTTTTTCAATTCGCTCAGCATGGCCTGCCATTTCTTCTGTTTGCGTTGCTGCGGCAGAATCAGCAAAAAGTAAAAAATGGCAAAGATGAAAAGCAGGGGCGCGAGACTGAGCAGACCGCCACCCGGCAGTTGCAACCAGAACGCCAATCCGCCCTTGACGACAAACGACACGCCCGACGATATGATTTCCACTGCCAAGTCGATCCTGGATAACGAAATATGTAACGAAGTACCCCACCTAACCACGGCCGCTGACGGCACTCCGGTCCGGGCTGGGTCGAGCCGAACTCGGCACAAGTTTGCCGCTTTCGTCGCTTAACTTTCCCCAACATCCGCGGAAAAACTTCCGCCTGCCAACGGGAATTTTTCTTCTAAGGCCGGAGACCTATCGCTTGCAGGCTAGAACCGGCAACGCCGCGCTCCGGTCTCGATCGGAACGGCACAGAAAGAAACGGACTTTATCCCAAGTTAAATAGAATGCCGGACGGCTCGCCGGGTGTCAAGGCGGGTACAGCGAATTCCGGGTACAGCGAATTATCGATGCTGCCAGCGGATGCCATCCCTTAACCGCAAGGTCAGCCGTGCGATACTTGTCTGCGCCATGAATCTGACTCTCGATAATAAAGTTGCTCTGATCACCGGCGGATCGCGCGGCATTGGCGCGGCGGCGGTGCGGATGTTTGTGGCCGCGGGCGCCAGGGTTGTTTTCAATTATCAGGCGGCGAAGACGCGGGCCGAGGACCTGGTTCGCGAGTGCGGCGCAGCCAATTGTCACGCCGTGCAGAGCGATCTCTCGACCACCGAGGCGGCGCAGCAACTGGTAGCGTCTGCCATCTCGGCCTTCGGACGCCTCGATATTCTGGTCGCGAATCACGGCATCTGGCCACCCGAAGATGTGCCGGTCGATCGCATGTCCGATGCCCAATGGCATCGCACCATAGCCGTGAATCTGGACAGCGTGTTTGCCCTGGTGAAGCATTCGGTGGGGCAAATGAAAAAGCAGCAACTGAAGAAACAAGGCGGCGGCCACATCGTGCTCGTCAGCTCCACGGCGGGACAGCGGGGCGAAGCCTTCCACTGCGACTATGCGGCCTCGAAAGGCGCGATCATCAGCATGGTGAAAGGGCTCTCGACCGAACTGGCGCTCGACAACATCCGTGTCAACTGCGTGGCGCCGGGATGGGTGGACACGGATATGTCGGCGGCGGCGCTGAATGATCCGCCCACGCGCGACAAAGTTTTTCGCACCATTCCGATGGGGCGCGTGGCAACGCCGGAAGAAATCGCCGGGCCGATTCTGTTCCTGTGCACGCCCTATGCCGGATTTATCACGGGCGAGGTCTTCAACGTGAATGGCGGAGCGGTGCTGGTGGGGTAGGGAGATGTATATGAAGCTTGCCTGGAGTTACGCTGTCGCATTTGTCGTGATGACGTGCGGACTTGCATTGGCGCGGCAATCCGGCGACGGCTCCTTAGCCGCGCCGGCGTTCGAAAACGGCGGCATCATAAACAATGTTTACACGAACGAGTGCTTCGGTTTTTCGTTCGCCATCCCCCACGGCTGGCAGCTGAGCACCCAGGCCATGGGCGCCGATGGAAGAGCCATGCATGCTTCCAAAGCGGCACTTATCCTGCTTATGATTGGCCAGCATAGGGAGGGATCCAAGGAAGGGTCGTTCGAAAACAGGATAGCTCTGAGCGCTTCTGAGTCGACTTCTTTTGCTCCGGAGGTTCAGCAATTTGTTTCCAATGCCGCGCACGGACAAATCAATCTCGATCGAGAGCACCGGGAGATAGTGAAAGATACTTATTCCGTCGACTACGGAAGCAAGCACTTTTCAAGGGCAGATTATAAACAGACAGTAGGCGACGGAACACGGTACGTCGCCATCGTGTATACAAAATTCCGCGGATACTACATCGGGGAAATCATCACAGCTGGTTCGCCCGAGGAACTGGACCACGCGGCGAATTCGCTGCAGGACATTTCGTTCCAGGAAGACGAGCCAAATCCAAAATGCGTAATGAGAGGGGATGAACCTACTTCCGGCATCATCGGCGGGGTCCTCAGCTCCAAGCCTCCCCAGCCCGGCTCACCGCAACCCACGCGGGTGCGCGTCTCGCAAGGGGTCTCGACCGGCTTACTGATCAAGAAGGTTGCACCGCATTATCCCGAAGATGCCAAGCAGGCCCGCATTCAAGGCCAGGTCGTTTTGCAAGCGCGGATCGATAAGGACGGAAACATCGAAGATCTTACCCTGGTTTCAGGCCATCCCATACTTGCTCCAGCAGCGATTGACGCGGTCAAGCAATGGAAATACAAGCCCTACTTGCTTAATGGTCAACCCGTTGGAGTTGAGACGCAGATTATCGTGAATTTCCAATTGTCGGGGCATTAGTCTCCGGTGATGGTGGTAGCAGCGGGAGCATCAACTCTGCGGTACAGCTAAAATCATACTGGGTGCTTCTAACCCGACAGAGTCATGAATCGTCTTCTCCTTGTTTTGGTTGTTTTGGTTTTGCTGCTGGGCGCGCTGAGCGGTGCCCAAACCACGCCTGCCCCCGCCGTCAACTTGAACGACTCCGACAATGCCCGCAAGGCGCGGGCGGTTCTTGATCAGACGATCCAGGCGCTGGGCGGACAACCCTACCTCACCTACGAAAACCGGAGCGAGGAGGGCCGCTACTATCCGCTCTATCACGGACGTACAGAGAGCACCGGCATTCCCTACCGATACTACGTCGAGTATCCCGACCGGGACCGTTTCGAAGTCCTCCATACCAAGGACATTCATGTGATTCCCGGAACCATCGACATCGGAGGTGTGAAGGTCAGCGACAAGTTCGATCTCGCGCTGATTCACAACGGCGACAAAGGATACGAGATCACCTACAAGGGAACAGCAGCGCAGGACAAGCTCGAGTTGGCGAACTATCTTCGCCGCCGCCAGCATTCCCTCGAATGGGTGTTCCGCAAGTGGATGCGCGACCCGAACGTAGCCCTGTTCTATGATTCCGCGTCGTTGGTGGTGGATGGGAAGGTGACCGAAAGCGTCACGCTGCTCAACAGCCAGAACGATTCGGTGAGCGTTTACCTGGATGAGATTTCGCACTATCCGGTCAAGATCAGTTATTCGTGGCGCGATCCGAAAGACAAGCAGAAAAACGTGGAAGAAGAGATTTACGACAGTTACAAACTGGTGCAGGGAATCTGGACGCCGCACTCCATTACCCGCTATTTCAACGGAGAAACTTCGCAGCAGCGTTTCATCGCCACTGCCAGCTACAACCTGAAGCTGGCGGATTCCCTGTTCGAAGCGTCCGTGACCTACGACCCCGCAGCGCCGACCAAGAAGCGGTAAGACTGTGCTGAAACCTTACTTAAGTACCTGAAAACCGGCCAAGTTACCCCCTCGTTACCCCCAAACATCTGCAACTGCCTGAACAAGTTAGCACTAATAGCAGTGCAACCGACCACGGAGTGTGGCTATTTTGCCACATACGGAACGCCGCCCATCGCTGTAAGCTGATACACAACAAAAGACTTATACCGTCCCCCGTTGACACACGAGCAGACAATTCGTGCCGCAGTGACCTGCACCGGAGTAGGTCTCCACAGCGGCGCCCCCGTCAGCTTGCGCATTCTTCCCGCGAGTCCCGGAACGGGAATCGTCTTCCACCGGACAGACCTCGACAGCTTCCCCATCGAAGCCAGCGGACGCAATGTGGCCCGCGTGAGCTACGCCACCAGCCTGATGAAAAAGGGCGTGCTCATCTCCACCACCGAGCATCTGCTCTCCGCCTTTACCGGCGTCGGCATCGACAACGCCATCGTCGAACTGGACAATCTCGAGCTCCCCATACTGGATGGCAGCGCCCGTCCCTTTATCGAAATGATTCAGCAGGCCGGCATCCGGCAACAGCGCAAAGCGCGCACGTATCTCCGCATCGTGCGCGACATCGAGTTGCGCGAGGGCGATAAGTTTATTGCCGTCTATCCCGCCGACGCCTATTCCGTTTCGTATTCCATCAACTTTCCTCATCCCCTCATTGGCAAGCAAAGCTTCTGCGTGCGGCTGACCAATGGCAGTTATCTGAAAGAGGTTGCGCCGGCGCGCACTTTCGGATTTCTGCATGAAGCCGATGCCATGCGGCAGCAGGGACTGATCCGGGGAGCGTCAACCGAGAATGCCATCGTGCTGAACCGCAAGGAAGTGCTGAACCCGCCGCTGCGTTTTCCCGACGAGTTCGTCCGCCACAAAGTTCTCGACTTGATCGGCGACCTGGCGCTGATCGGCAAACAGATACTGGGTTCGGTGGTGGCCGATCGCGCCGGCCACGCGATGCACACGGCGCTCGTGTCGCGCATCTTGCGCGACCGCTCGTACTGGGAAGAAACCGCGCTGGAAGATGTGCCGGCGGCACCCGCGCTTGCGTCCGCGGCCAGTGTTAGCGTCTAAGCAATCCTCCTGCAGAAAATTCAATTCCTGCATTTTGTGCGGACAGTCCTCCAGCGGACAGTCTTCCAGACAATCGAAGCTCTCCATTTAAGTTGAAGCCGACGCCAGCAGCTCGGCCAGCCGGTCGTAGCTTGCGGCCACGCCACGCTCCATGGGGGATTTCATGACCACGTCACGCGCTTCCCGCGATTCGTAGAGCAACGTTTGCGTGAGCGCGGTCCTTCCGGCTTTTTCGATCAGGACAATCGTGCCCACGGCCTCGCCCGGATACCACGGAACGTCGAACTGCTCGGTGGTGACCACGCGCTCCGGCGCCACGATTTCTCTGTAGACGCCGCCCACGCCCATCTCGCTCCCGTCACGATCGTGGCGCCACACGTAGCGGTACCTGCCGCCCACCCTCAGATCGATCTCGCACACTGGCATCGACCAGCCATCCGGTCCGAGCAACCATTGCTTGAGCAGTTTGGGTTTAGTGAATGCGTCGAAGACCAAGCTGCGCGGCGCATCAAAGACGCGAGTCATCACGATTTCCCGGTCGCCGCGAATGTTTAATTGCAGAGCTGATTTCGGAGTTCCAGTGCCCTTCATCGACATTCCTCCTCGCCGTCGGTGCTGCGTTTCGTGGGTCGGCGTTTCTTCTGCCCGGTGCGGAGTTTGCCGGTCTTCGTTTTGCTGGCCTTCAATGTCTCGAGGAGCGCATCCAGGCGCTGGAATTGGGCTCCCCAGAACTGGCGATAGCTTTCCAGCCATTGGTTGGCTTCGGCCAGCGGCTTGGCCTCAAGCCGGCGCGGACGGCGCTGCGCGTCGCGGCCGCGCGAAATCAGGCCGGCGCCCTCGAGCACCTTGAGATGCTTGGATATGGCGGGCTGGCTGACCGCGAAGGGCGCGGCCAGCTCCATCACCGACGCCTCTCCCGACGCAAGCCGGGCCAGGATGGCCCGCCGGGTAGGATCTGCGAGTGCGGCGAAAGTCGCGTCCAGGTGGTCAGAAGTCTGTATATAACCATTAGGTTGCATAACTTATAGGTAATATAATGGAAGACGAAACAGCTGTCAAGCCCTTGTGAAAAGGACGCATGGTGAGCGAAAACGAGGCGAAGCAAAGGCAATTCCGCCCTGGTTCAGTCGGCGGGCTGCGGCACGTTCCATTCGTACGGGAGTGCGCGTTCTGCCAGCAGGCGCTGCAGTTCTGCTTCGGCTTCGGCGCGCACGCGCTCGGCGAAAGCGTTGGCGCTCTGCCGGTGCTCGGCGCCAAGCGCGGACAAGCGCACGTGCAAATAGGGCTGGTCTTCTTCCAGGCGGCGCAATAGCCTCTGGGTTCGGGCGATCTTTTCTTCCAATGTAATCATAATTGAAGGCGGACGCGGCAAGACGCATCTCTACAGTGCCACAGCCGTAGCCGGGCACAAGTCACAAGCTGGATGCCTGGTGCGCGGGAATTTCCAGAAGAGGTGGTTAGGAAAGCGTGGAGTAGCCTTGCAGCGCTGCGGGCATTTCTTTCTGCAATTGTTCGGTCAGCCATTTATCCAGCTGATATTGTGAGCTTTGCGGAACCTCGAGGAAGCGGATCCCGGCGTGGCCGGTTCCGTCGGCCCAAGCGACTTGGCCTTTCAGTTCGAGCGAAATGTTGGTGCCCGGCAGCGTGAAGCGAAAGTTTCCCCGCGCATTTTCGGGCAGCTTGCCTAGAATGCGGATGGCCAAGCCGCCTTCGCTCACGTTGGTCGTGGTGGCGGTCATTTCCTCGCTCTGCTCCAGGTTCTGCGGCAGGCTGATGCGCAACGGCATCTCCACCGGATAGCGGAAGTACCGCCGCCGTTCCCGCACCATAAAATTGAGAGCAGCATTGAAACAACGCGAGGCGTGCAGCGGAGTGAGCGGCTTTTGCAGTACGAAATTCGCTCCCGACCGGAAAGCCTCCTGAGTGGTCGTCTTCCCATTCACCACCGCAAAGGCGACCGACTTGGCATTGCTTTGCGTATGGCGGAGGTCGCGCAGCAGATCAAAACCGTTCTCCAGGTCGTCGCAGTCGATGATGATCGCGTCAAACTTGCGCTTCGCCAGCTGGTCGCTGCCCGGTTGGACCTCCGAGCAAACCACTATATTGACCGAGATCTTCTCCAGCGCCGGACGCAGGACGCCCAACAAGGCGGCATCGTGGCTGATGAGAAGAGAGTCCAAATTCATAGCACTTTTCATATTAGCGGCAGCCAGCACGTTAAGAAAGTAACCTAGGTACCGGGCACAGGTCACCCGGCGAATCGTTCTCCTCCGTAAACGATCGAAGCGTCAGAAGATGGCCTGTACCCCAGGAATCGCTTCGCCGAAAGCCGGAAATCAAGAATGATTCGATATCCGTCGGTTTTCTCTGGATTCTCCCGCCTTTCACCGCCAAACTAGCAGCGTGGGTGAAATCGCTTATCTATCTTTGGGATCGAACCTGGGAGATCGTGCCGCCAACCTGCGCGCCGCGCTCGCACAATTGGACGCAGCCGGCCGGCTGCTTGCGGTCTCCGCGCTGTACGAAACTCAGCCGGTCGACGTTCCCGACCAGCCCTGGTTTCTGAACTGCGTCGCCGCGATAGAAACCGACAAGACGCCGCGAGAACTGCTCCAGCTCGCCTTGCAGGTCGAAGCGGAGATGGGACGTCTCCGCATGAGCGACAAGGGTGCGCGCAAGATTGACATCGACGTAGCGCTGTTTGGCGATAGCGTGGTGAGTGAGCCGGGCCTGCAGATTCCGCATCCGGCGATGCATCAGCGGCGCTTTGTTCTGGAACCGCTGGTCGAGATCGCTCCCGACGCGCGCCATCCAGTGCTTGGCAAAACGGCGCGAGAACTGCTGGCGGCGTTGGCCGGTGGGCAGATGGTGCGGAGACTTGAGCGCGACATCCCGGTGCGGTAGAATCCTCCCGTTCACCGAAGCAAGTCAGACCCCTTCGGGAAATTAGTCTCAAAGGAACGAAGAAGGAGGTTGGTTATGAGGAGATGGAGGGAGGTAAGCCTTCTCACGGTGTGTGTGCTTATCCTCATGGCCTCGACCCCGGGAAAACCTGCATGGCAGATGAAAGCTGATTACGTGGAAGCGTGCAGTTGCCATCTGTTCTGTCCCTGCTACTTCAACAAACACGCCGAGCATCCACACTGCGAGTTCAACATGGCGGTCAAAGTGCGCGAAGGGTACTCGGGCAACACCAACCTGGCAGGGGCCAAATATTGGCTGACCGGAGATCTTGGCGACGAGTGGGGCACAAACAAAAAAGGACAATGGGTGGTGGTATCGTTCGATCCATCCACTGCGAAAGAACAACGGGACGCTCTCGCGCCCATGATTCTGAAGACGTATGGTCTGGAATGGGGCGAACTGAAAGTGCAGGAAGCTCAGATCGAAATCAATCGGACTGGGGACATCGTCAACGCCACGCTTGGTGGTGGTCAAATGGCCTCCATGAAGCTGAAGCGGGAGGCGGGCGCCGATGGCAGTGGCGTGGTATTGAGGAATGTCAGATATTTTGGGGCCCAGAACAACAGCGGCTTCGAAATGTACCACTCCCTCGATCACAGCGCCAATGTACAGGGACACAATTTCTCCTACTCCGACCGGAACGCTTTTCTGATTTCGATCGATACACACGAGGGCGAGGGCGGCGGCATGTCTGGCAGCAAGTAGGCCGGAAGGACTTCGTGGGTCGAGCCCCTCGCATTGACGGGGGGCTTTTTTATATCTCTACGGAAGGACGATCCGGCTCGCAGCCTCGTCTGGCGCGGCAATGACGGACTGCTTTTCGGGAAACTGCGCGAATAGAAAATCGACGAACGCCCGCGACTTTGGTCGACCGGATGTGCGTGCCAGGCCCATGCGCAAGAGGAATACCAGCGCTTTCAGCACGTCGGCATCGCGCAGCCGTGTGTGCCCAATATGTTGCTGCTCGGCAGCGCGAAATTCACGCACCATGGTTTCGACTTCGCGCGCCACCTTCTGGTGCGTCAGGTTGGAGGTCTGCGGCTCATAGATAAGGCTCGAGTTCACCAGCGTCTGGTAGCTCTTCGCCAGCGAACTGACCGCCGCGATCAGGTCCCGGTCCATGAGTGGACGATCGCCGAGAGAACGATCGGCGAGAGAACGCCCGTCGAGCGAACGATCGGCAAGGGAAAGATCGGCGCGGGCGCTCTTAACCAACGCGAAGCTGAGTCCGAGGATCAATTCTTCACGTTCGTACAGAAACTGCTCGGTGATCTCAATCTCGGCGAACATCGCATCCCGATCAATGTGACTCGGTCGCTGGCCACGTTCTGTCGCATGCTCGTGCGCCTGCTGTCGTGACTGCTGTCGTGACTGCAAAAGATAAGGACACTCGCTTGGGCAGTCGAGCGTGACCTCGCGTTGCTCGCCGCAGCACTGCGGACAGATTCTCCCGTGCACGGCCGGACAGAACCGCTTCTCTTTTCGTTCTTCACAAATTGCGCAACTCAAAATGCAGTTCCTCGAATTTGATTATTTCACGGACGTGTCTGCCACCGGGAGTCCGCGAATTGTATCTGGCTGCGACTGCGAGCCTCGCGCGACCCAATTTTGTTTGCTCGCAGCCCGCAGCGGTTTTCTGCACCGTTCCTGATGCAAATAGGAAAAAGTGCCTACAATAAACGCCGCTAATCGCTCTTATAACCGATTTCTATTTGTCTGCTGGCGCCTGACGCGATAGCCTAATCCAGTCATCCCCCGGTACACTCAATCCGATTTCTATGCAGCACATGAACAAGGAGAGGCATGTCAACTGAACTGCGGAGTTTTCTAGCGATCCCCTACGACGAACTGGAAGAGATGAATCTGAAGGCGAAGAAGCATCGCCTGGACCGCGTGCCTGCTCACAAAGTTCAGGAAGAACGTCTGAAATATCTGACCGACGAGGCGCGCATCAAGGCCGTGACCGTCATGTTCAGCGACCTCGAGGGCCGTCTGCACATGCTGGATTACGACAAAAAGTTCCTGCTGAAGAGTTACGACAACCTGACTTTTGACGGTTCGTCGATTCGCGGCTTCACCGCGCAGCGCGAAAGCGATTTGCGTTTGGGCATCGACTGGGCGGCATTTTATTGGGGTCCGGCCGATGTCTTCGGGCCGGGCAAGGTGCTCGTCTTTGGCGAGGTCATCGACAAAACGGGCGAGCCCTACACCGCCGACATCCGCAGCATGTTGAAGCTGTTTGCCAATGGATTGCACAAGAAGCACGGCTACACCCTCAACGCCGCCAATGAGATCGAAGGCTTCCTCTTTCAAGGGCCCGAGGCCGAGCGCATCTACCACGAGACGGGCAAGTTCGAGTACGTCAATACCGGCGGCTATTACCACTCGTTGCCGGGCGACCCGCTGCGCACGTTCATCGATACCACCGCCGAAGTGCAGCGCGCCATGGGGTTCCAGAACGAGAAGGATCATCCCGAAGTCGCGCCCTCGCAGTTTGAAATCAACTACAGCTATGCCGAAGCGGTGGCCGCCGCCGACCACATCCAGCTTTACAAGCTGATCTGCCGCCAGGTCGCGCGGAACATGGGCTTAACCGCATCCTTCTTGCCGAAGCCGGTAGTCGGCGTCAACGGCAGCGGCATGCACACCAATATCTCGGTCAGCAAAGACAGCAAGAATTTGTTCTGGGATCCCAAGGGCGAAGAAAAGCTCAGCAAGTTCGGCTATGAGTTCCTCGACCGCGTGCTCACGCACGGAAACGATCTCTGCCTGATATTCAATTCCAGCGTCAACGCCTATCGGCGTCTCGATCCGCACTTCGAAGCGCCGAATCAGCTCAAGGCGTCGGCAGTGGATCGCGGCGCCATGATCCGTATCCCCATCGGCAACGAGCGCAGCATGAGGATCGAGGTGCGTGCCGTCGCTCCCGACGCCAATCCCTACATGGTGATGTACTCCATTTTCAAGACCGGATTGGAAGGCGAGACGGCCAAGATCAAGAACCTTCGGTCGGCTGAACGCTACCTGCCCGACAACATTTACACCGCGATCGACGATTTCCGCAAAGCCGATTGGACGACCAAACTCCTGGGCGAAGACGTGAAGGGCCGTTACGCGGACCTGAAGCAGGCATCGGCCGATCGCTGCCCGCGTTTGTTGGGCACGATCGTCAAGCCAGCCGAAGTGCAATTCCACCACGAGGTCTACAACCAGTACCTGTGGAATATGTTCTAGAAACGAAATGCTTTCAATCAGAGCTCATGCTTTGTAATTGTGAAATCAGTTTTGCTTAGCGCAGCGCTTCAAGCACTGCGCTAAGCATCTAGCAAAACAGACGGGCTTCCCCCCCGAGGCACTTAAGGTGTATCAAAGGCGATCGGCATCGATGACCGCCTGGGCAAAGGCCTGCGGGGCTTCCTGCGGAATGTTGTGGCCGACGCCGCCGGTGATGAGCCGGTAGTCATACTTGCCGGAGAACTTGTTGCGATAGGCCGTGCTGGGCGAGTGGATTGCCCCGTTGGAGTCGCCTTCCATGGTGATGGCCGGCACGGTGACGACAGGAAGCGCGGCCAGCCGCTTTTCGAGGTCGTCATATTTCCTCTCACCATCCGCCAGGCCGAGCCGCCAGCGATAATCGTGCATCACCATGTCAACATGGTCCGGGTTGTTGAAGGAAGCCGCTGTGCGGTTGTACGTGGCATCGTCGAAATTCCACTTCGGCGAAGCCTGGTGCCAGATGAACTTATTGAACTGGTCGAGGTATTTCGCATAGCCGGCCTTACCGACTGGGGTAGTGAAATAGTACTGGTACCAAAACAGGAACGCAGGCTCGGGTGGCCACGGCACCTGGTTGCCCGCCGGGCTACTGATCAGATAGCCGCCGACGGAAACGATCGCCTTGCAGCGTTCCGGCCATAGCACTGCCATGACGTCCGCTGTGCGCGCGCCCCAGTCAAAGCCAGCGACGGTGGCTTTCTGAATTTTGAGTGCATCCATAAGAGCGATGATGTCGAGGCCAACGGCCGACTGCTGGGCGTTGCGCATGGTTGCGCTGGAGAGAAAGCTGGTGGTGCCATAGCCGCGCAGATAGGGGACGATGACGTGGTAGCCCGCCGCTGCCAGCACCGGTGTGACGTCGACAAAGCTGTAGATGTCGTAGGGCCAGCCATGGAGAAGAATGGCTGCCGGGCCATCGGCGGGGCCGGCTTCGGCGTATCCAACATTAAGCAGACCGGCGTCGATCTGCTTCATTGAGCTGAATGACGTGTTTGTCCCCGGCTTTACCGGGGGGATTTCTGTAGCTGTTTCACTCGGGGTTTCGGCCTTCGCGAGACTTAGCATTCCGAATTGGGCGGCGGTAATCGCCATTGCCGCGGTGCTGAGGAAGCTGCGGCGCAGATGGTTGATATCTTCGGACATCTTGATCGGATTCATTGGCAGGTCTCCTCGGTTGAACGGTTGATGGGAAAACTTCGAGGTGAAGTATGTCCAGGTTCACGACGATGCAAGGATCGGTCCGAGTTGCAAAAGCGCGAAACCGGAATTTCCGGTTTGACTTCTTTTGACTTCCAGGAGCCCCACACGATGCTTGAGTTTCGGTTCTCGAAGCGCGTCTCACAAATAAATACCTCCAGGGCAGCGCGTGTCTGTTCAAAATTGCTCACTCTGGCAGAAAACTTGGCGAAGGCGTCGGCGGCGCGAACTGGAATGTGTGGTGTCAGATAGCGTGGCGCGGACACCTTGTCCGCACAAGGCTGCCATTGTTTTCGGCAGCCTTTTCCTTCCAGACGATTAGGTTGGCGGAAGTCGGCCCGTCGACGCGACTGACAGCGAATTAAGGATTCACGACCTGACTTAGCGCCGCGGACGTGCTGGAAGCGTTATCACCGTCTCCGAGATATTCGGCGGTAATCGAGTCGGTGCCGACGGGAAGGTGCTGCGTGACGAACGTCGCCACGCCGTTGGAGTTCACGACAGCCGTTCCCAGTGTTTCCGTTCCATTCACGAATTTGATTTTGCCAGTTGGCGTGGTAGGCGCATTTTCGTTGGGCACGGCTGTCGCAGTGAAGGTCACGTCTTGTTTATGGGTGGAAGGATTCGGCGTCGAAGTGAGAGTCGTGGTTGTCGGCCACTTCTCGACGTCCGCTGAGCTCAGTGCGGAACTCGGGCCGAAGCCGTCCTGATCGGCGGTGTAAATTGCCTTGATGCGGTGCGTCCCGGTAGGGAGAGAGGTCGTCTGCAACTGCCACGCACATTCGTTTTGGTAGGTACCCGCGCCGAGTGAGTTCCACCCGCCATCGTCCCAAACGTAGAACAACATCTCCCCGCTGCAAATCACGTGATAGACGCTGTGGCAGTATTGATTCATATTGGCGGTGGCGCCCAGCGTAAACGGCTCGGTGACATACGGACCACCGCTGACCTCGTATATCTTGGTCTTCGAAGGGCAGGGCGCTTGCCGCTGGTCAGGTCTGGCGGCCGCAGCGTTCGAGGCGGCCGCAGCGTTCGAGGCAGCCGCGGCAGACTCCAGAGCCGCAGTGTTGCTGAACACGGCGTCGCTATCTCTATCTACCACCTGCTTCACCGTTCCCGAGCTGGGTTCGTAAGTATCGTCGCCGAAGTAAGTGGCTTTGATGGAGTAAGTCTTGGCTTTGGTAAAAGTTGTGGTCAAGCTGGCCACGCTATTTGTGGTTGTGCCCGTTCCGAGCAGCGTGTTGTTTTCGTAGAACGTGACAGTCTCGCCGTTTGGGATGGTTCCGAATTGCGAGGTGACTGTGGCAGTGAAGGTTACCGGCTGTCCGACGTCAGAGGGAGATCCCGATGTTGTTAGGACTGTTTTTGACGTTACCGGCAGCACTTTAATGTACTCATCGAGAGTGAGCGATGTGCTGCCAACATTGTTCGCATCCCCCGAATACGCGGCTTGGACGCCATAACTCCCTTGCTTTTGGTATGGGACAGTTAAAGCGGCCTGGTTGCCGGCCACCGTTACTTGCCCGAGCGTTTTGTTGTCCTGGGAGAATGAAACTGTTCCGGTTACGGAGCCGCCGCCGGGGTTTGTCACCGTCGCCGTGTAGGTGACTGCCTGATTCGGAGGCGTCGGATTGGCGCTCGATACCAGCGTCGTTGTCGTGCCGTTATAAACGAAGGCCGGGTTGTTGATTAGAACTCCAAGTGTGCCAATCTCCGCTTCTCCGGCCTGGCACGTGGTTGTTACCGAACACCAATTTGCCGAAAGGAGGTCGGGCCGTCCATCGCCACTGGTGTCGGCGACGGCCAAATAAGAAACAATGAAGCCGCCGGACGGGAAGAGGTTGGGGCCGGAAAATCCGCTGCCGTTTCCTAGAAGTACCGCGATGTCGCTCGAAGTGAGGTTGGGGGCGATCAGATCGGGTTTGCCGTCGCCATTCAAGTCAGCGACCAACACCTGGGCTGCGCCGCCGTCAGTGAAATACCGATCGACTAACCAGAAGGTTCCGTCGCCCTTGCCGCGCAACACCCCAACGCCTCCGCTGGCAACAACCACATCGGGTATGCCATCGCCGTTGACGTCCACTACTGTCAATGACGAGACCCCATAACCACCCGAGTCGTAGTGTGCTGCCGGTTTGAAAGTGCCATCGCCCTTGCCGATTAAAATTCCTACGGTGCCGTCGCTCGCGCTGCAGTGTCCGTTTTTCCCAAGCACGCAGGAGTTGCCGACCACAATATCCGGTATTCCATCGCCGTTTACATCCGCGACCGTCACGGGGGAGTCAGAGTTGCCAGTGCCCCCTCTGGCGAAGGTGCGAGCGGCTTGAAATGTTCCGTTGCCATTGCCCAGTAACACAGCAACTGTCCCGTTGTTCGAGGGACAAGCTGTAGTGCCGGTTGGACCACAATTGGCTACCACAAGATCGACGTGACCATCATGGTTCAGGTCCGCTACTGCGAACGAACTGGCAATAAAGCCCCCCGAGTCATAGGTCTTTACGGCCTGCAGGGTCCCGTCGCCGTTGCCGAGCAGAACTCCGACGGACCCGTCCCCATCTTGTGTATTGGTTTGATTTATAACCAGCACATCTGGTTTGCCGTCGCCATTGACGTCGACGATCTGCACTGGATTAAATATGCCCTCGCCGCCGTAATCGGCACCCCCTCCGGAACTGTAGGTCACCGCTGGCTGGAGAACACCACCGCCTTTACCCAGCAACACCGATACGCAGCCCGCGGATGCCACCACCACATCTGGTATGCCATCTCCGTTCAAGTCCCCAACTGCGATTGACTGTGCACTGCAACCAGCGTCATAGCCGATGGCTGACTGAAAGGTTCCATCGCCATTGCCGAGCAGAACACCGATTACACCGTCTCCATTGGGTTCGCCCGTCGCATTGGCGAACACGACGTCCAGTTTGCCATCTCCATTCAAATCAGCGACCGCCAGCGACCAGCCTAGTTTTCCGCCGCCATTGTAGGGCACCACTGGAAAGAAAAGAGAATTGTCCATCTCCGCCGCGTCAACCGGGGATGTGCTGGGTTGAGATCGGCTCGCAGGAAAGCGCTCCGAGCCAACGACTCCTCGCACTCTGGACAGTTCTGCATCCATTCGTTGCGCCGGTGCGGCAACAGGATTCGATTGCGCCGCCGCCAACACGATCAGGAAAGCGGTGAACACAAAAACGGAGAAGCAGCAGACGAAGCGGAGAGATTTCATAACGCCTCCAGCAATCCATGCAATTCTGCGAGAGGAGCTAGACAAGCTAAGACGGTCCTAGCTCGGCTCGATTACAGCTCGTTCAATTCCAGGGGGAGGAAGACACAACTCGTCGAGGAACGCCATTATGCTTCACCGGCAGGCGTTCGTCAAGGCCGAGGACGCCCAGGTCGTGGGTCATTTCGAATTTGCTATGAAAGGACACGGCTTTACAGCCTGCGGAAAAACACGGAGCTGTACTTGATTTTGGGTGGCGCAGCGGTTTACGGCTGCGATAACCAGCTTGTTTCAATGCTGGCTTTTGCCGCTCGGGGAATTTGTAGTCCAAACTGACCCACTACCGACTCCTACTATCACAAGAACATGGGCCAGGCATAAGGGCCGTTCGGGACGACAGATTCTTCGTGAAACTAGCGCATAGCCGCCGCGTTCACCAGGTTGGCATTCAGGTAGCGGCTCATCGCCAAATCGATAATGGTGCCAATCATCTCCGTGTAAGACAGTCCCGAGGCCTTAGCCGCCATGGCAAATTCCTGCCGGCTAGCCAGCCACGGATTCGGATTCGCTTCGATAACGTAGACGTCGCCATTAGGAGCCAGGCGCATATCGATGCGTCCATAGTCGCGCAGCTTGAGCGCACGGTAGGCGGCCAAAGCCGTATCGGATAACCGCTTCACCGTATCTTCGTCCAGATTTTCCGCGATCGCTGATTTGGTCAGCTTGTAGGCTTCAGTATTCTTTTCGAACTTCACATCATAGCTGGCGATTCTTGGCGTGCCTTCGGGCAAGCGCGACAGATCGAGTTCGACCAGCGGCAAAACCTGCGTCTGTTCGTAACTGCCCATAATGCCGGCATAAATCTCGCGCCCCTCGATGTATTCCTCGATCAAAGCCGGCGAATCGAATTCATCCTGGATGTACTGGATGCGCTCCATCATCTCTTTGATGTTCGTCACCACCGAGCCGGCATCGATGCCGATCGACCCATCCTCCCACGACGGTTTGACGATGAGCGGAAAGGAAATGTCATGAGCATGATCAATGCGCCCGCGATAGGCCGTCGCAAAAAACGGAGTCTTGATGCCGTGAAACGCGAAGATTTTTTTGGCAATCGCTTTGTCCTGCGACATGAAAATCGCGTGCGGACCGGCGCCCGTGTAGCGCAATCCCAGCAGGTCGACATACGCGACCACATTCATTTCCTTGGTGTCATCGCCATCGAACGACTCGGTCAGGTTGAAAATGAGGTCGGCATCGCAACGCGAGAGCGCGTGCAGCGACTGCGGCCGCCCGTCGAGTTCGAAGTAGGAGGGCTCGTGCCCCAGCTTCTGAATGGCTTCGGAAATTTCCTCGCGATCCGTCTTCTCTTTTTTTGCCTTCTTCACTTTTTTGCGAGGCTTGCGCACAGCGGCTACCGCTGTCTCTTCCTTCGCCGCCGCCGCGACCGGATCTTCATTCCACAAGTCGTACAGCAGTGCGATCTTAAGTTTGGCTCCGATCATCGGTTCTCCCAGGTGCAGGTGTCAGGTGTCAGCTCTCAGGTCTCAGGAAAATCCAGGACATTGACCGTGCCCGCTTTTCCTGAGACCTAAGACCTAAGACCTGTTCTTCTACGGCTGAATAAATTTTCCTTTCGTCACATAAGTCATTACCAGCGCCGTGGCATAAGCCGTAACTTCGGCCAGATGTTCGGCGCTGCGCGTCTTGTCGGCGCGCAAGTCGAGTTCACCGGCACGCTTTTCAATCGAGTCCATCAAAGTCCGGATCAGCGGACGCTGCGCTCCCGTCCACTGCGCCACTTTGTCGATCACCGCCTTGCGATGCTGATGCAGAAAATCGCGCGCCGGCTGCGCCGTTTTGCGCCGCTTCGATACCGGGAAAATGTCGCGCAAATCCGTATCTGGTGTCAGTTCACTGACGCCCAGCTCTGTGGCCTCAACTTCTCCGCGTGCCGCTTGTTGCAGGTGGTAGAACTCCGCCACCGTAGTCTCCATGTCGTCGACGGTTATGTCGGTCACGCCGCGCCGCCGCGGAGGATCGCTCTTCCCCAACTTCCGCGCCAGCCGGTCCAGGTAACGCAGTTTCTCCATCGCACCCCAGCCCCGATAGCGCTTCCGCCAATTCGAGCGCGGAGTCAGCCACACCGCAAACGTCTCGGCAAAATCCTCATCCGGATGCTTCTGCGCATACCACCCCGGCAAATGCCGCACATAGTCGCGCGAAAACGGCGCGGGCCTGTAGTTGTCGCGATAAGGCCTCCGAAACGGCCCAAAAGTCTTTTTCCATTCCGCCGAGTTGTGCAGCTTGTACGCATAGGTAAACGCGTGTCCCGCTTCATGCCGCAGATACATCATGATTTCTCTCGCGTCTTCGAGGTCATGCGTTTCTTTTTCCAATTGTGCGAGCGCCGCATGCGCCAAATAAAACGGAATCCCTATAATCGGCTCGCCCGACGGACATCCCCACTCATCGGTCAAATAGCAAGCCGGGCGAAATTTAGTGAGCCCCTTGGCATCCAGTTCGCGATAAAGCTGTTCGACAAACCGCTCCACCGGAGACCCGGCAAGCGTAAGCCCCAGCTCGCGAATCGGCCGGCTCAGAAGTTCGCCGTACGGTGCTTGGTCCGCGGGTTCCGGTTTTGCGTTTACAGAGTTCAGCACAAGGTCATGCACAAACGCACGCTCACCAACAGTCTGCAACCGCGCGGGCACACACGGGGAGGGACAGTATCACTAAGATTAACAATAATCGAAAGCGGGGTTATTTAGAAGTGACTGCCGTAATACCGCCGAAGCCATTTCAGGAATTGGTGGGAAATCTTAAGCTGACCTTCCCGCTCTTGCTGATGCTCGCAATGAATGGTGGATCGTATCGGCGGCAGAATCGTGCCATCTCTCGCAGCGCGTTCACCAGCATGGCAGCCATCTCGGACCCGCTGTAGTTCCCGGATGCAAAATAGAATTCTCGCACGCGGTATCGCTGTACCGCTGATTTTTCCAGCTCATTGAAAACGGATTCTCTTGTCTTTTGTGAGAAGCAGCCAGCCATTTTTTCCGACCGAGGGCAGCCAAAGGGTGTCTTCTGTTCCCGGTGGAAAATGATTGCCGTGGCGTTCGTATCTGACTCCGTGCTGGGCGAGAGCGTCGAGAATGGGGCGGTAGTTGTGAAGATTTTCGTCGAGGTAAAGAACGAACTCTTCAGGCAGCGACGGCTCCTGTCCGCTGCTCCCACCGGATCGCTTCTTCGATCTGTTTTGGCGCGACACCATATTCGGACGCCAGGTCGGGCACGGACTCCCGAGCGTTGAACCTGGAGGAGACAACTGCGGTCGAAATACCGGTCCCAGCAATTACCGGCTTGCCAAAGCCAACCGCCGGATTGATCAGGATCAAACGGGGTTCGTTCGATGTCCGCCCCATGACGAAAGGATAAAGCTTACGCAAGCCGCTCGGGTCGCGCTCCACGCGTTCCCAGTACAGGTCCATCATCCCGCGTATTTCAAGCTGACCTCCGCGGGATAAGTTGACGATGTCTCCAAGGTGCTCAATGAACAGGTCGCGGCGATCCGTTTGAAAAACCTGGTCGATGAGTGGATGACGATGCTTCACATACTTCCCCAACGTCGTGAGAGCTCTGCGGACTTTAGGTAGCCGGACGTCGTAGATCCCTCGCAGGCTGCTGAGCATATAGCATTCCAGGAGGTTCGCAAACGACAGGCGGGATGGGTCGCTACCTGCAAGGCGGATGACTGGAGAAACAGACCCGCCTCCTTGCACCCAATAGCGAAGCGTGTTGAGCGGCACCCTGAGATATTGGGCAGCTTCGGTGAGTCCGTAAACTGGAACTTCCATCGCGTCTGCTGTTTTCATTCGCCGCCTCCACCAACTTCAGCATAATGCAAAAGCACACCGCATACTATCGGCGCGTTACTGAATTAGCGTCCCATTCCCGTTCGGCTCTTCCGGAGGAATCACCACCGCCGCCGCGACCCGGTCTCCCGGCTCAACGTTCAGCAGCCGCACACCCTGCGCCGAGCGTCCCGATTCGCGAATGAACTTCGACTCGATGCGGATGATCTTGCCGTACTGCGAGATCAGCATCACCTCGGATTTCTCTGTCACCTGCGAAATGCCGACGACTTTGCCGTTGCGGGCCGTGGTCTTGACGTTGATCACGCCCTTGCCGCCGCGATTGGTCAGCCGATACTCGTCCGCTGGAGTGCGCTTGCCGTATCCATTCTCGGTTACGGAAAGAATGAGCGAGCCTTTTTCCGGGACCAGGTCGGCGACTTCGGGAGCGACATCGTCTTTGCCTTCTTTGGCGACCGCTTTTGCTTCCGGCTTGATCGTAGTAGCCATGCCTACGATGTAATCCTTCTCGTGGAGGTTCATGCCGCGCACGCCGGTGGCGTTGCGTCCCATGGGGCGGACGTCGTTCTCGTCGAAGCGAATCGCCTGCCCATCATGCGAGGCGAGAAAGACAATCTGGTTGCCGTCGGTCAGCGAAGCCGCGACCAGTTCGTCTCCCGGCTCGATATTGATGGCGATAATGCCGCGCGACATCACGTGCGAGAAATCTTTTACTTCGGTCTTCTTCACTGTGCCGTTGTGCGTCGCAAAAAAGACGTATCGATTTTCTTCTTCCAGATCGCGCACCGCGAGCATGGTGCGCACGGTTTCTCCTGGCTGTAAACCGACGAGGTTGCCAACATGTTTCCCCTTCCCGGCAGCCGCGATATCGGGAATTTCATACACCTTCAGCCAGTACACGCGCCCTGTGTTGGTGAGGATGAGCATGTAAGCGTGGGTTGAATCGATAAAGAGATGCTCGACAAAATCCTCGTCGCGCGTCTTCATGCCCGTGCGCCCGGTGCCGCCGCGCCGCTGCATACGATAAGTCGAAATCGGAGTCCGCTTCATGTAGCCGGAATGGCTGACCGTAACCGCAACCTGCTCATCGGCGATTAGGTCTTCCAGCATGATCTCCGCCGCTTCGTCTTCGATCACAGTGCGCCGGGCATCGCCGTAAAGTTTCTTGACCTCTTCCAGTTCCTTGATAATGACTTTGCGGAGCTTCGCTTCGGAAGCAAGAATCGACTCGTACTCGGCAATCGCCTCGCGCACCTGCTTCAACTCGTTGGAAATTTCGTCGATCGAGAGTTTCGTCAACCGGTGCAATTGCAGTTCGAGAATCGCATCCGCCTGCTTCGCCGTAAACGGCTTATCAGCGTCAAGCTTCGGAGCGCGCCCACTGGTATTGACGTCGATCTTCTTGCCGCCAAAGTAGGCGACCAGGTTCTCTCGAGCATCGCCGCGGTTGGCGCTGCCGCGAATGATCACGATCACGTTATCCAGGTGATCGAGCGCGGTAAGGTAGCCTTCGAGAATGTGCTCGCGGTCTTTTGCTTTGTTCAGCAAATAGGAAGTCCGCCGCCGCACCACATCGACCCGATGGTCGATGAAGTGTTTGATCGCCTGGATCAGCCCCAGTTCCTTCGGCTGTCCGTTGACCACGGCCAGCAGAATCATGCTGAAGCCTTCCTGCATCGAAGTGTGTTTGAAGAGCTGGTTGAGCACGATCTGCGGTTCGGCTCCGCGCTTGAGTTCGATCACGATGCGCATGCCGTCGCGGTCGCTTTCGTCGCGAATGTCGGAGATGTCGTCGATCGTTTTGTCGTTGACGAGATCGGCGATGCGCTCGATCAACCGCGCCTTATTCACCTGGTAAGGAATCTCGGTGACAACGATCGCCTGCTTGTCTTTGTTGATGTTCTCGATGGCGGCGCGCGCCCGCATCATGAAACGCCCGCGGCCAGTTCGGTAAGCCTCAAAAATTCCGGCGCGCCCGTGAATGATGGCCGCGGTGGGAAAATCGGGTCCCTGCACGAATTTCAGAATCTCCGGCAACTGCGCGCCAGGGTTATTCACCAGCGTAATCGTGGCATCGACAATCTCGGCAAGATTGTGTGGCGGAATCTTGGTAGCCATGCCGACAGCGATGCCGTCCGATCCGTTCACCAGCAAGTTGGGATAACGAGCAGGAAGAACCGCGGGCTGCGTCTCGGTGCCATCGTAGTTCGGATAAAAGTCGACCGCTTCCTTGTCGAGATCCTCAAGCAGCGCAGTCGAGACACGCGTCAAACGAGCTTCGGTATATCGATCGGCCGCCGGAGGATCGCCATCGACCGATCCAAAATTGCCCTGCCCATCGACCAGGGGCGCGCGCATGGCGAACGGCTGCGCCAACCGCACCAACGCGTCATACACAGCCAGGTTCCCGTGCGGATGGTATTTGCCCATCACTTCACCGACGATGCGAGCGCACTTGCGCGTAGCGCCGCCAGGGCGAAGGCCCATCTGCTGCATGGTGTAAAGAATCCGGCGATGCACCGGCTTCAGTCCGTCACGGACGTCGGGCAGAGCGCGGCCGATAATCACCGACAGGGAATAGTCGAGATACGACCGCTTCATCTCCTCTTCAATGTTGACGGGCTGCATGTTGAGCGCGCCCGGACCGGTGGGAGGTTGACCGTCGCCGCCGTTCGGAGGAGTTAAAGGGAGTTCGGGATTTTGGGGATCGTCAGCCATGAAGTTAGCTCTCAGCTCTCAGTCGTCAGCTCTCAGTAAACGCTCGAATGACCTTGTGTGGGGGCGGGCATCTTGTCCGTCCAAACGACGCAAAGTTTCGCGGGTTATGTGCCCGCATAAATCCCTCTAAGTGCCTGTATCTACAGGTATTATCTGCTCGGATTTATTCACCAATTATACCACGTTCGGGTCCCTAGCTGCGCGGCCGAACAGTGACGAATCTGGCTCTGCGTCGCGGCCCGGAAGTGGGCATCTTCGTTCGACGCAAGCGCATCTGTACAGGCACTCATTATGGTAGTGGTGATCGTCCTGTTCACTTCGTGGCTGATTCTGCGGGGCATCGGCGCGCTCGGCGTCACCGCCCTCGCCACGTGGCATGACTCGGTTCGCTACGCACTCGCCCTGATGTTCGTTTTCACCGGCGTCGCGCACTTCAACAAGATGCGGCACGACCTTGCGGAGATGATCCCATCCTTCATTCCGCAGCCGATGCTCCTCGTCTACATTACTGGAGTTTGCGAATTTCTAGGCGCGGCCGGTTTGCTCATTCCCCAATACCGCGCACTCGCCGGAATCTGCCTCATCCTGCTGCTCATCGGAATGTTCAGCGCCAACATAAATGCCGCAGTGAAGGGAGTGACGTTGCGCGGCAAGCCGGCGACCGCGCTCTGGCTGCGGATCCCGATGCAAGTCCTGTTTATCGGGCTGATCTGGTGGGCTTCAAATCGCTAATGCTACGCTCTGCGCAGAGTCAACAGCGTGATCTCGGGCGGAACGCCGATCCGCACCGGGAAGCCAAACGTTCCCAGCCCGCGGTTCACATAGAGCGCAGCCTTCTGTAAACCGTTGCTTGCGGGCGAGTGCCCGTTCGACATCGGCAGCCGATAAAGTCCCGCGACGAACGGCGAGATCAGCCGGGCCGGAGTGACGCTGTGATCCACAATCTCAAACTTCACCTGCCCGCCGTGCGTGTGTCCGGCCAGGCTAAGTTCGATGCCCAACTCGGCCGCGCGGCGAAACGAATTGGGATTGTGCGACAGCAAAACATTCGGCATATCGCGCCGGATCAGATGCTCGATCTCCGCGAGCATCGGTCCAGTACGCTCTCCGCTGACCATGTGGTCGCGTTGGTAATCGACGCCCAGCAAATTAAAGCGCCCGCCGTTATGCTCAACCACAGCGGATGACGCCCGCAGCAGCCGCATTCCCTTCGCGCGAAACAGCCGTTCCGCGTCGTCTTCCATGCCCGCATAAATTTCGTGATTGCCATTGCATCCCCAAACGCCCAGCGGAGCACGCAGCCGGCTCAACTCCGTAATGCAAACGGCTAGCGGATCGCCTTCGCCCGAGATGAAGTCTCCCGTAACAAAAGAGATGTCAGGCTGCAAAGAGTTCGCCATGTCGACAGCGCGAGCAATTTCGCGTGGCGGCATGTAGTCGCCAATGTGTATGTCGCTAAGCTGAGCGATGCGTAACCCATCGAGCTCGGGAGGAAGATTGGCGACCGGCACATCGACGCGCTCGATGGTATAGCGCAAGCGCCCGGTGGCAAATCCATAGGTGGCGGCAAGAAATGGGAAGCCTCCAGCCAGAGCGGCCGCGTATTGAAAGAAAGTCCGCCGCGAAGGACTGAACCCACCCGCCACCCCACCAGAATGAGGTAGAAGCCGGGCCGCGACGTTCGTCACCCACTCGATCGCTCCCACCGATTCGATCGCCAGGAATCCAAAGAAGGAAGCAACCATCCACAAGCGGGTAAACGTAGTGAACGCTTTGCCCGGGTTGAAGCTGCCCAAACTGAGCCGCGAAATGCCATGCCCAAGCAGCGGATCAAGCAGCGTAGCCAGCAGCGCAGCGGCCAGCGCGATCAGTCCGGCGTGAAGACCGAAGCGCCAGTTGGCGTTCGAGAACGATCCAATCCAAGACCATGCCCGCAGGAACCAGAATCGCTGGACGGCGTAGATGGCTAGGAGAAACAGCGCGAAGAAAAGAACTCGGCTAAGAATCAGGGCAAATGCTCCAAATCCTACTGCCGGTTTAGATGCGCTAATGCAGGGACAAGACTCGCGGGGCGCAAGGGATTTGGAGGGCTGCCGCGCGTTTGCTCAAACGCTCCGCGTCTTCAGAAGACGTAGGCAGCGCCGGGCTTATTGGATCCTTATCGGTCCCAATGACAATCCTGGCGCCGCTCATCGCCACGGAAATGCCGAATTGGTCATTGACCCCTTTGTCATCAGAGGCACTCAGCGCGGCGCTAAATTGGGACGTTGTCTGCCAGCCGGTCTTGGGTTTCGTGAAAATGTAAGATTCACCTTGAAAGGTCTGGCCCTGAATTGCAAATGGGTTTCCAACCACGATCCGGTTTCCGAGAACAGCCACGGATCTTCCGAAATCCTCTTCGTCTGAGCCAGTCCCTTGCAGTTGAGCGGTTTCGGTCATATTGGTCCAGCCTCCCGCAGGCTGGACAAACACGTAAGCCGTCTGGGGCGGGGAATCAGGAGAATCTACAGGGGCTCCGACGACGATCGTGCTCGAATCGATGGACACAGATATTCCGAAGTTATCGCCGTCACCACCATTGGACGGGGTGAGAGTGGCAGTCTGTGTCATGTTGGTCCATCCGCCCGCTGGTTTAACGAAAACATACGCGGCACCCAGGCCGTTGTTAAAGGAATCGGCACCTACTACTACCGTTTCGCCCGAGACTGCGACGGACGATCCGAAGTCATCCCCGCTCGTGCCATCCGATGCAGTCAGGGTGTATGAGGACTGCGCGCCATGCGCCCAGCCACCCTTCGCCGCGACATAGACCTGAACGATTCCTCCCGAAGCGACGACGATGGTGTTACCGTCAATTGCCACGAAAGTTTCCAACTTACCTCCAACGAGTTGGAAGGTTTCGGTCATGTCCTTCCACCCGCCCGCCGGCTTGACGAAGACGTAGACTATTGAGTTCTCGTTAATCTCTTCAGTCCCAACGATGATCGTGTCTCCGCTGATGGCTACGGACACGCCGAAAGACATATATTCCGAGCCGTTGGAGGGCGCGAGCTCGGCGACCTGCGTCATATTGCCCCAGCCACTCTCTGGTTTGACAAAGACGTAAGCCTTACCCTGTTCTACATTCCCGTCCACCGTCGCATTCGGTGCCCCAACGACGACCGTGTTTCCGCTCATGGCCACGGCGTATCCAAAATTGTCATTTTCGGTTCCGTCGGAGGCGGTCAGCTCGGCCAATTGTTTGGGGGCACACAAGGCTGACGTTGAGATCAACAGGATAGTCCAAATCGGCAGGAAGATTCGCATTGGGAGGCCTCCCGGACCTTAAGGTCATGCTGGTAAGTTTATGCCAGATCTAGCGCGTTGCAAGCGGTTCTTGGGAACGCAGCCCAGCAACCCGCTCCCGAGCATTCTGCAGCGCGCGCTTGACATGACGAGGCGCAGTGCCTCCGGGAACGTCGTGCAACGCCAGCACCTCAGTAAGCCCAAGGCAGGAGTGGAATCCGGCGTCGAAGCTCGTGTGGATCGCCTGCAAGTCGGCAAGCGGCAGTTTTTGCAAATCGCATCCGCGCTCCACAGCCAAAGCAACGGCCTTGCCGACGGCTTCGTGGGCGAGGCGCGAGGGCACTCCGCGCTCGACGAGATAGGCGGCCGCGGCCCACGCGTTTATAAAGCCCGAACTTGCCGCCTGATTCATTTTCGCGTCGTTGAATTCGACGGTGTTCATAAATCCGGTCACGAGCGGCAACATGCCTATGACCGTGTCGGAGGCGTCGAACAGAGGCTCCTGCGTTTCCTGCAAGTCTTTGTTGTAGGCGAGCGGCAAGCCCTTCACCAGAGTTTGCAGCGTGGTGGCGCAGCCCATGACGCGAGCCGCCTTGCCGCGCACCAGTTCCAGCAAGTCGGGATTTTTTTTCTGCGGCATGGCGCTGCTGCCGGTGGAGTAAGCCTCGGGCAACTCGACAAACCCGTAAGCGGGAGTGGAGAACAGGATCATCTCTTCCGCCCAGCGGCTGAGGTGGAGCGCAAGCAACGAGAGCACGTCGACGAATTCGATGGCGAAGTCGCGATCGCTGGTGGCGTCGATGCTGTTCGCCGTCGGGCCATCGAACCCCAGCTCCGCGGCCATGGCTTGACGATTGAGAGTAAGCGTGGCTCCGGCCACAGCGCCCGATCCCAGCGGACATAAGTTCGTGCGCTTGCGGCAGTCGGCCAGGCGCGAGGCGTCGCGCAGAAACATTTCGACATACGCCAGCAGCCAATGCGCGACCAGCACAGGCTCGGCCGGCTGCAAGTGCGTGTACGCAGGCATAGCTAAGGTTGAAGACGAATTGCCCGCGGCGTCGGCACGCGCAAGCATCGCCTCGACCCAGTCGGCGATCAGATTTTGCAGCGAGTCGATGCTGTGGCGCACGAAGAGTCGGAGGTCGGTCGCGATCTGTTCGTTGCGGCTGCGTCCGGTGTGCAACTTGTAGCCAGTGTCGCCGATCAGCACGGCCAGTTGCTTTTCGACGAAGTGATGAACGTCTTCCGCTTCGGGGTCATTGAGAAATTCCGGAGACGATTCGGCGCGGCGGCCGATTTCTCCGAGCGCTTGCACGATTTCGGAAAGCTCTTCGGAGGAAAGCACGCCCGCATGTTCCAAAGCGTTGGCGTGGGCGCGGCTGGCGGCGAGTTCGAAGGGCAGCAGCCGTTGATCGTAGGGAAACGACCGCTGCCATTTTTCAAATTCGGAGTCAAGCGGCTGCCGGAAGCGGCCGGACCACATCTTCATTGTGCGACCTCTATTGGCGCAACTTCAGGCAACTTGCGACACCCTCAGGCTTTGCTTCGGTTCGTATAAGGGCATCGCTTTAGCGCTGCCGGCAATTCTTCAAATAAAGCCCCTTTGGGGCCGGGTTTCGCCAGTTCGCATCGAAGGCCAGCGCCTAAAGGCGGAGTCATTCCAATCGGGGTGCGCCACGCCTGAAGGCGTGGCCTGATACGACCCTTACTTCGACAACTCATGCAAAGTGCCCGCACCCTGACCGTGCTGCGTCTGCGCGCGGCAACGCGAGGGCAGTCCCAGAATGCGGATAAAGCCTTCCGCGTCTTTCTGATCATAGCTTGCGCCCATGGTGAAGGAGGAGAGATCGGTGCGGTAGAGCGAGTAATCCGATTTACGGCTGACGATGCTGACATTGCCTTTGTAAAGCGACAGCGTGACCGAGCCGGTCAGATTCTGCTGCGTGGTTTCGACGAAGGCGTCGAGCGCCTCGCGCAGCGGCGTGAACCACAGGCCGAAGTAAACCAGTTCGGCATACTTGAGCGCGACGTGCTGCTTGAAGTGCAGCAGGTCGCGATCGAGACACAGAGCTTCGAGTTCGCCGTGGGCAGCGAGCAGCAGCGTGCCCCCGGGAGTTTCGTAGCAGCCGCGCGACTTGATGCCGACGAAGCGGTTCTCGACCAGATCGATGCGTCCGACGGCGTTGCGTCCGCCGATTTCGTTCAAAAGTTCGACGAGCGATACGGGATCGAGAGCCTGGCCGCCCACTGAAACGGGCACGCCTTTTTCGAATCCGATTTCAACCTGCTCCTCTTTGTCGGGAGCCTCTTGCGGAGACTTCGTCATCTGCCACGTGCTCGCGAACGGCGCGTTGGCAGCGTCTTCGAGTTCTCCACCTTCGTGGCTCAGGTGCCACAGATTGCGATCGCGGCTGTGAATCTTCTCGCGGCTCGCGGTGACGGGAATGCCGCGCTTCTCGGCGTAGTCGAGACAGTCTTCGCGCGACTTCAGATCCCACTCGCGCCACGGCGCCACGACTTTCAGCTCCGGAGCAAGCGCCTGGTAAGCCATCTCGAAGCGCACCTGGTCGTTGCCCTTGCCCGTGCATCCGTGGCTGACGGCCGCCGCTCCTTCGCGCAACGCGACTTCAACCTGGTGTTTCGCGATCACCGGACGCGCCAGCGAGGTGCCCAGCAGATATTTGTTCTCGTATACTGCGCCCGCTTTCAGCGCGGGCCAAACATAGCCGGTCAGGAACTCTTCGCGCAGATCTTCGACGACCACCTTGCTGGCTCCGGTCTTGTAGGCCTTGTTGACGACCGCCTCGACGTCATCTCCCTGGCCAACGTCAGCAACCATGGCGATCACTTCGTAGGCATAATTTTCCTTGAGCCAGGGAATGATGATGGAGGTGTCGAGCCCGCCGGAGTAGGCGAGAACGATCCTTTCAGGCTTTTCATGCATGCGCGCTCCTCCCTTGGAGACCAGCCGGGAAGCGGCCGGTAGCGCCGCCCAACAGCCATACCAGTATAGCTTTCTGAATGTGCAGACGATTTTCCGCTTGATCGAAGACGACCGAGTTCAGCGAGTCGATGACCTGGTCGGTGACCTCCTGGCCGCGATGCGCGGGCAGACAGTGCATGAACCGGGCGTTTGATTTTGCGAGTTGCATCAGCGAGGCATTCACCTGGAAAGGGGCGAAGATGGCGGCGCGCTCTTCAGATTCCTCTTCGTGTCCCATGCTGGCCCACGTATCGGTGTAGACGGCATCGGCCCCGGCAACGGCTTTGCGCGGGTCGTTGCCGATGCGCAGCGATGCCTTGGTCTGTTCCGCAATAGCCTGCGCCATGGTGACGATGACGGGATTGAGCCCATAGCGTTCCGGAGTCGCAACGGAAACTTTCGCACCCACCGAGGCGCCCGCCAGCAGCAGCGAGTGCGCCATGTTATTGCCATCGCCAACGTAGGCGAAATGAATTTTCTTGAGATCGCCGAAATGCTCTTGTAGAGTGAAAAAGTCGGCGAGCGCCTGGCAGGGATGTTCGAGTTCGCTGAGCGCGTTGATCACCGGAACGCCGGCGTAGGTGGCCATCTCTTCCACCACGGAATGGCTGAAAGTCCGCAGCACGATCAGGTCGATCCAGCGTTCGAGGTTGTGCGCGATGTCGTACAGCGACTCGCGCGCATTGAGGCGGCTGGCCGTCTGGTCGACGAAGAAGGTGCTGCCTCCGAGGCTGTCCATGCCGGCTTCGAATGTAAGGCGAGTGCGCAGCGAGGGCTTCTCGAAGAACATCACCATCTGCTTGCCGGCAAGAACACCGCGGAAGTCCGCGGGACGCTGCTTGAGCACGGAGGTGAGGTTAAAGAGCTGGAGGATTTCTGCGGGAGCCAGGTCGTGAATCGAGACCAGGTCGCGCGGCGCGACGGGCTCCGGTAGCAGAGCAGACGGGTTCGTCTTCATGGTTGGCAGGTTCATCAGTGCCATGGGATCGGTTCTAGTGTGCATTTCGTAACACTCCGTAAATCAGGTCTTAGGTGTCAGGTCTTGGGTCTTGGTTTTCCTGACACCTGAGACCTAAGACCTGACACCTGATTTTTCTATGCCAGCCCGCGAATATGTCGAGCCAGCGCCTGCGCTTTCTTTTTGTCAGCCGCGATGACCAGCACGGTATCGTCGCCGGCGAGCGTGCCGACGACCTCTGGCCAGTGCGAGGCGTCGAGCGCGGCGGCGACAGGTTGCGCGCTGCCCACCGTCGTCTTCACCACCAGCAAGTTCTGCGCCTGGCGGATTTCGACCACGAACTGGCGGGCGAGATGAATCATCGAAGGCAAAACGCTTTCCGCGCCCAGGCTTTCGCCGGCTCGCCGATAGCCCTCCGGACCTTTGACCAGCTTCAGTTCGTGGATGTCGCGGGAAAGCGTCGCCTGGCCCACGTCGAAGCCCTTGCTCTCGAGCCGGCGCTGCAGGGAATCCTGGCTTCCGATAGGTCCGTCGCCGAGCAGGTCGAGAATCGCTTTATGGCGCGCTGTTTTGGACATGAATAAACATTCAAGTCAATGCATAAGTATCCATCTGGCGGGACGGCCGTGTCAAGCAGGAAATCGAAGAACGCAGAGCGATTACTACCGCGGGTTCGGGGGATCAGGGTTTCCCTGCGTTCCGGAGCCTGCCCGGAACGCAGTAGAAGCATGTTCCTGTGGTTAAGGTCTTATGGCCGCGTTGTGACGGGAATCTCGAAGTCTACGCCACGGTCGTCGTTGGCTTTGCGGGTGGCGGGGAGATCGAGATCGGCGAGGAGGATTTTCTTGGTGCGGCCGGCTGCGAAGTCAAAAAGCGTATCGCCCACGATGGCATAGTTGAGCACGTCGAACTGGTGGCCATCTTTGAAAACAAGAACGGTCGAGGGCTGGGCGACCACGGGCTCTTCCGCCTGGGTGTCAGTCGCCGGAGCTGAATCGCGGTTCCCGGCGCGTTTGCCGGAAGGATCCGCATTCCCCGGCCCAGAAGCGGCAACCGAGTCGTCGGCGGCTGAGTCATCGTCGGTTTCCGCAGCGTATGGAATGTAGGCCGGCTCGAGGACGCCGACGGGAAAGTCGTGATCCCGGTGGTGGTGGTGCTCGGAGTTGAGCGCTCGCTTCGGGTCCGCCGGCAATAAAAAGCTTCCAAAAACGGACCAGTTGCTGCCGTAACCGTTGGGGCCGAAGTTCCCGCCGAATCCGATTGAAGTGACCGAAGGCGGCACACCGTTAACGAGGTGCCCGCCGAAGCCGATCGAAGTGACCGACGCCGGTACGCCGTTGACCTGAGCCTGAAGCGGCGAAAACGCAGCCACCAAGAACAACACCACGAAAAGAACCAGGAAACGGGATCGCATACCGGCCAGCATGGAAAGCCTCCCCCCGCCTAGGGTACACCAATTGGGGGCCAACTATTTAGAACTTCCCGTTAGAACTTCCCGCTGCCACGAAAGTTGCGTGAAAAATATTTCTGGGGCAGAAATCACCATCTCATGCGGCGGTAAGCGGCGCGCGCGAAGTCATCCGGCGCAATTCAAGCATGCGGTGACGAACATAGCCGTCCTCGGTCAAATGGGCCGAAGCAATGGCCTTGCGGCTGCTGGCCACCATCTGGTCGAGCGGGCGGCGTTGGGGAAATTGCGGGTCGAGCTCCCGGCAGAACTCACAAGGCCGGCTGGAGCGTGTATCGAAGCGATTCACGACGGCTGGGTCGATGTGTTCCACGAAATGCGGCTCCTGGCAAAGGCGAAAACGGATTCACCCGGTTTGTGAGGCAGAGTCACAGTTTTTTGCCTCGACTGCTACTTCGGTTGTCTGGACGACGCCTTTGTACTACAAGGGATGGGACCTGTACAAGCCCCTTGTAGCGAGCGCAAATTTCCTGCTTTTTCCTGCTTTCGCGATGCCTCAATTGTACAGGAAGGGACGGAATCGAGGCGACGTGGAGTTGCGATTTCTGGCATGATAAGGCACTCTTCGATTCCGGAGATTACTGATTCAGGAGACCGTGTGCATAGCGACGACACCAACCTGAGCACCGTGTTCTTTTTCGACGTGGACAATACCCTGCTCGACAACGATCGTGTTTCGGCGGATCTGAAGCGCTACCTGATCAAAAGAGTGGGCGGCGACAGCGCCGGGCGCTATTGGGAAATCTTCGAGCAGTTGCGCACCGAACTCGGATACGCCGACTATCTGGGCGCCTTGCAGCGTTATCGCAGCGAGCGGCCGCGCGAATCGAAGCTGCTGGCAGTGTCGCATTTCATGATCGATTATCCCTTTGCCAACCGCCTGTTTCCCGAATCGCTGGATGCAGTGGAGTATGCGCAGCGCCTGGGACGGACGGTGATCCTGAGCGACGGCGATGCGGTTTTTCAGCCGCGCAAGGTGGACCGCTCTGGCCTGTATGAAATCTTTGAAGGGCACGTCCTGATCTACATCCATAAAGAACTGGAACTGGATGACGTTGAAGCCAGGTATCCAGCGACGCACTATGTGCTGGTGGACGACAAGGTGCGTATTCTGGCGGCCATCAAGCAGCATTGGGGAACGCGGGTGACCACCGTGTTTCCGCGCCAGGGGCACTACGCGCGGGATGCGTCGCAGGTCGCCAAGTATCCCAAGCCGGATGTCACGTTGGAACGGATTGGGGAGTTGCAGAAATATTCGCTGGAACAGATCTTGGCAGCCGCGGGAAAGTGAACGCCTGGTCGGCATCGCGTTTTCGGGCAATCCGGTGGAACGAAATGCCCGAATTCTCCAGCCCCGTAGGGGCAAACGAATGTAGCCCAGCGCTTCAGCGCTGGGAAAAGTGCGAAGAATGATTCAAGTCCCGGAGGGACGGCTGAGTTCTCACTGGGAATCGACATCCGATCTTGTGAACGCCTACCCGGCTTCTTCGTCTCGCTGAGTCGCGCCGCTTCGCACCAGGTCTTTCAATTCCCGGTTCAGACTGGCGCGGCTGGCCTCGGGCAGGTCCAGAAAGCGAAAAGGCTGGAAGCATCCTTTGGTAGCCCACATGGGAAACATCATCTGCGCGCGGCAGCGGACACTGGTGCAGCCCAGGTGAAACAGCACGGTCACCGGGATGCCCTCGTCGACCGGTTGTTCGATTGAGACCAGCCCGCCGTTGAGGGAGAGCTGATTCATGCGGCCGCGGATCTGACGCCCGTTTTCGAGCAGCATCAGGACCGCGATGGAGCCGCCGAGCTTGACGCGCGAGGCTCGTCGTCTTTTCGCCGCAATGTCTGTTCCGGGCATTCTCAATCAATTTTGCATCAGGCGGCGATAACAGGGCAGATTACTAAAGTCAGATTTTCGGCTTTGGTTTCGGCAGGCAGCCCTTCCATGGCAATGCCAGTGGATACTGGATTTCCCGTAAAATTCTAGGCAAAATTCATTCGGAATATACCGGATTTACGGTATTTCCTTGATATGGCTATTCCATAATTCTAGCCAAGCGCCACTGCTTCGTCTGGATGCAGGCCGCCATTGCGTCGTATGGAAGACAAAATCCGTAGTCTGTGCGAGCAGATCCTTGCTGGAAGCGACGACGAGGAACTCACTCGGCTGATCGTCGAACTTCGGAAGGCATTGCATCAATACGTCCAACAACTCCGCGCCAAGCTCGCGGATTACCCGGCCGCGGTCGAGCGCCGGAAGCATTTTTCCTCGGAATTGGGACTACACGTGGCTGAAGGCAGCACCCCGGCGTCTGCGGAGATTGGGGGTAAGAAGCGCCTCGGAGAACGCGACAATCCTGTAGTGTGTACGATACCGTACACAGAACCAATCCCTTTGCGATGCACGCCGACGTGGGCCAGCATTTCGGAGGGTATTGTTATGGACCTTCCCACACCCCAG